>JAESGW010000360.1_pt1 | contig 57488 bp, 59 predicted proteins | sample 9269791 | NCBI WGS metagenome assembly JAESGW01 (sample SAMN16773120, study PRJNA677053) | algae metagenome | isolation source: Aphanocapsa lilacina HA4352-LM1 and co-occurring heterotrophs from near cave... | place: USA: Maniniholo cave, near Haena, Kauai, HI | collected 2009-07-28
CCTCGCGGATGCCGGCCAGCATCAAAGTGGCCAGCGGGTAGTAGATCATCGGTTTGTCGTAGACGGGCAGCAGTTGTTTGCTGAGGCCCAGGGTGAGGGGGTAGAGCCGCGTGCCCTTGCCCCCGGCCAATATGATCCCTTTCATCGCGCCAGTTTCCTCGGTGGTTGGGTAATGCAGGCTAGGCGTGTGCAGTTCACGGCAAAGACAGGCGGGTAATGGAGTAAGGCGGAAGGTCCAGCTTGCCCGCGAAGCGGCCTTGGTTGCGGTTCAACGAGCCGCTGTTGCTCACCGGGGTCAGTGGTGTCCCCAAAAGCTGCTCGAATCGGCCGTTGGCCAAAGCTGCGGGCAGGGCAAGTTGCCGTGAGCCCGCCGCAAGATTCAACAAAATAGCCTCCCGGCGGCGGCCGTCGCTAAAACTCCACGCCGCCACCGACGGATAGGCAAATCCCCCACGCCCTTGCTGAGTGGGTAAGCCTGGAGCGCTCCACCTTTGAACGCTGGTCATTCCCCGCAGGGCGTCGCCGACAAGCTGCAGCGCCCGGCCGCTCGCGGTCAAAGCGAAAGGCACCGTCGCGGGCGCTTCGGTGGGACTGGTAAAGCCTGTCAGCCGAAAACCGCGATCGCTGCTGAAGATACTCGCAAACAGAGCATTGCCGATCAGGGCGTGGCACTGGATGAGGGTGATTTTGGGGTCGTCTGTGAACAACAAGGTCGCTGCGGCCAGACCCAATCCATGCGTCCAGGTGCCGGGGAGCGGCTGACCCTGGTCGAAGAGGTTGTACTCGGTGATCCAGACTTCCCGGTCGGGTTCGACCAGCGCCAGGCCGTTCTTTTGCAGTCTCGACCAGGCCGAAAAGGGCATTCCCAGCACCACGGCCACTTCGGCTGGGGAGTAACGCACCGGCAGCGCCTCGCGCGAGCGCTTGAACTGGGTATCACCGATTCCGCTGCTGTAGTAGTGGTGGATCGTCACCGCGTCGGCGCCCCGCAGGCGCGGAAGCAACTCGCGGTTCCACCCGGTCCAGCGCGGGTCGGAGGCTTGTTCCGGAACAGTGGAGGCACCCACCGCCGCAATCTTGGCTTTGGGAAAAGCCCGGCGGATGGCGGCACTCCAGCGGTTGGCTTCCAGGGCATAGTCTCTGGCGGAGGGAAAGGCGGCTTTGTGATCCCCTTGGCCGATGTAGTACTCGTTGCCCAGTTCCACGTACGCAACCGGCATGCCCAGTGCTTCGGCGCGGCGCAGCATCGCCAGCTGCTCTTCGAGGTTGGAAGTGAGCATGTTGACCACGAACAGGGGTTTGGCTCCTGCCGCTTTGAGGGCCGGCTGGAGATCCTCCAGGCGATTGGTATTGACTTTCGGCTCGATTCCGCGGTAGCTCGGGGGTAAATCCGCGCCGGAGACAAACCAGCCTTTGCGCCAGTCCCAGTAATTTGCTTCGGTACCGGCCGGGTAGCGCAGCGTCGAGGGCCGCAGCAAGGCGAGAGTCTGCAAAAACTGGGGCGTGGTCCAATCGACGCGGTAGAGCAAGTTGGCGCCGTTGTACCCAAAATAGTCGGCCGCCAACGCCCGCGGGCGACCCTCGGCCCGTAGGGAGGACAACTCGGCCGAGGTACCGGCGGCCGGATAGAGCAGCGACCAGATCACCGCAAATGCGGCTGCCATCAGGCGATGGACTTGCGCGCCCGCTTCTTTCAACAGTTGACTTCCTTTTTGCTCACATCTCTGGCCGGGTTGCCCACCATCACGGCCCCCTCGGGCACATCCTTGAGCACCACCGCCCCGGCACCGATCTTGGCGTTGTCGCCCACAGCAAGACCGCCGACGCGGTGCTCCCGGGAGATGATCAAGGCTCCGGCACCGATCAGTACGTTATCCCCGACCACGATATTGGGTCCACCGAGAGTGACATTCTGGAGGATCACGCAGCGATTGCCGATCACCGTGTCCGGATTGACAATCAATCCGCGCGCGTGCGCCAAAAACAACCCCGGCCCGATCTTCACCCGTGGACCGATCCACACGCCGTGCAAAAAGTCGTTGAGACGCACCGCCAGGTAGGCGACGGGCTTGAGACGGTGCCGGTAGCACCAGCTCGAGAACCGGTAAAGTACCACGGCCGTGAACATCGGGTAGTACAAAAAACTCACCCACGAACCGCCATGGTGTTGGCGAAAGACTTCGATGTCTTCTTTTAAGTTCTCAAACATTGCCGGAATCTCCTGCTCATCGATTCAAGCGCTCGAAAAATGGTCACCGGGACGTCGCGGCGTTCAAGACGGGGTTTTGACACCGGCTTGCTCCTCGGCAGAAAAGACCGGTTGGGCCACGCTCGCTCGGCGGGCCGCCAGGGCGCGGTAGGCATCGGCCACCGCATCCCAGTCGTAGAACCGCTCGATGCGCCGCCGCAAAGCCCGGCTGCGATCCGGCGATTGCACCGCCCGGCGCAAGTCCGCAGCCAGCGTCGCCACGGTGAAGTACTCGCCGTCCTCACCGAGCGCTTCGCGGCTGAAGGGGGTGTCGACGGCGAGCACCCGTGGGCAAGACTGCATCGCTTCGAGCAAGGCCGGATTGGTGCCGCCCACCGAATTGCCGTGGATGTACACCGCGCAGTGGCGGCGCAGCACTGTTAACACCTGCGCGTCGTACTGCGCGCTGCACACCTGCACGCTCGATCCCGCCTGGGAGGCCAGGTGTTGAAGTTTGAGCCCGTAGGCCGTGTCGTGGGAATAGCCAACGGCCAGATGCTTGTAACCTTGGGCGGAGAGCCCAGATTCGACAAAGGCGGAGGCCGCTTCGGCGGGCAGATTGTCCGGCTCGATGCGGGTAATCTGCAGACAGAACTTTCCCGCTTCGACGCCATACTGGCGAAGGATTTCGGCGCTGCGGGAGGCAGGGACCTCCGGCAGCCGGGGAACACCGTACGGAATGAACACGGAAGTGGCCCCGAAGCGCCTTCTGTAATACAGACTCAGTTCTCTAGAGTCAGAAATCAGGTCGCAAAACTTGGCAATCACGGCGGAGGCGAGAAAATAATAGAGCTTGAATGGAGCCGACCATTTGGGCCGCCGCCATTCGAGACCGTCGGTGTTGACGCTCATCGGAATGCCCGAGAGCAAGGTGATCAAAATGCCCGGGAGGTTGGCGTTGTTGAACCAGAAGACATAGTCGTAGCGCCTGCGGTTGGCCAACAAGAACAAACCGGTCTGAATCGAGGAGATGAATGTGTCGAGGCTCTTTTTGTGGGCACCCTCGACGTAAATCAGCCGACGCCCCTCGCTGTGCTCAAGCTTCTGTGGATACATGCGCGCCCTGCAAAAGACTTCACACTCGACCCCTTCGGTGGTCAATCGGGCTGTGATCTCCTGTACCGCGGTCTCGAAGCCACCGTACTTCGCGGGAAGTCCGCGCGTCCCACAAAACGCAATGCGCATCTTTATCTCCAGTAATAACTACAAATAGCAGTTAAGTATGTGCTCAAAGCAGCTCTGCTAGAGTACTTTGCTGTAGACGTCGAGGATTTGTTCGTAGTGGCGCTCCTCGCTGAAGCGCCGCTCGACTTTTTCGCGACCGGCCAGGCCCATCGACCGGGTTTGCTCCCGGTCGGCGAGGGCGGCGAGCAACCGCCCGCGCAACGCTTCAACATCCCCCGCGGCAAAGAGCCAGCCGTCGCTTTCGGGGTCCACCAATTCCGGGATTCCGCCGATGTCCGAGCCGATCACCGGCCGGCTGTGGGCGTACGCCTCCAGCACCGACATCGGGCAGTTCTCGTACCACTGCGAGGGCAGCACGCACGCCAGGCTGCCCCCGATGAGCCGCTGCAGCTCTTTGCCGCCCTTGGGACCGAGAAGTCGGATGTGGGAAAGCCCGCGCCGCTCGACGAGCGCCTCGGCCTCGGCGCGCGCCTCCCCCTCCCCGACGATCAACAGCGGTGTCCGCCCGAGCGGTGCCGCCGCTTCGATGAGCGTGAAAATCCCCTTAAGCCGTTCCACGCGGCCGAAGTACAGAAAGTACTCCCCCGGCTCGGGGTTGACAGCGATCTGCGAGACATCCACGAAGTTGTGCACGGTGCTCATCTTCTCGGCCGGGACGCCGAGTTCGGCGAGCTTGCGGCGCTGGAAGTGGCTGACCGTGATGAAGCGGTCGATGTGGTCGACGACTCCGCCCAAAAGCCGGGCGTGGTAGGCCTCGGCGGCGCTGAGCAGCGAACGGGCGAGCGAGCCGCGGTTGCAGCGCCCGGCGACCGCCCGCCAGTAGTCCTTGCCGTCGCACGCCTGGCAGAGCCGTCCTTGGGCGTCGATAAGCGTGGAGACTGGGCAGGCCAGGCGGTACTCGTGCAAAGTCTGGACCACCGGGATGCCGGCGCGGCGCAGCACCGGCAAAATCGAGGTGGTCAGCTGCCCGTAGTAGATGTGCAGGTGGGCGAGGCGGGGGCGGTGCTCGGCGAGCAGGCGGGCGAGGGCGAGGGCGGCGGGGCGGGAGTGGACGAAACGCACGAGGTCGGCCGGGGAAGGGGAGGCGAAGTCGACCGGGTCGGGGAAGTAAGGAGCGAAGGGGGTGGGCAGGTTCTCGCGGTGGCGGGCGGCGAAGGGGATCACCCGGTGGCCCTTCTTTTCGAGCAAGGCGGCGAGCGAGAAAAAGTAGCGATCGGAGCCGCCGCGGACGAAGTAGTTTTGCGAGACCTTCAGCACGGTGGAGGGCATGGGCGGGCTCCCAACGAAGAATGGGCCCCGGGGTGCCCGAGGCGAAACAGTGGCACGCGAGCCACCGGGATCAAGGCGCGCTTTTGAGGACCTGGAAGTTGTCGTAGACAACCTGTACCGCAGGGGCGTCCTTGCTGTAGGCCATGATCCCGGCGCGGCTGCGCCGGTCGAAGTAGCGGCCTTTGTCCGCCCCGGCAAGCGTGACGGTGCCGGGCAGCAGCACCTGCCCCGTGTCAAACGTCGGGTAGATCGCTCTGTAAGCCGCCCGGACCGTGCCGGCTGTCGGGTCGGCTATCAAGAACACTTCCAACGACTGCAGCGAAGCGGGATCGGTGAGGGTGATCGTGCTTAGCGAAGTGCCAACGGCCCGGCGCTCCTGGTAGAACTCGACGCCGACGGCGCCGGGGGCAGTGGCCCGGCCAACCACTTTGACAAAGTTGTCCTGGTCCGGTCCGAGAAAAATACCGGCCTGCTGATAGGGTGGCGTGTTGAGTTGTGAGAGCGGTCCGAGGATCTTGGCGCTGGCGGTAAAGGGGATCGAGCGGCCATCGAAGGCCAACTGCAACCCATTGACAAGGGTGTTGTCGGTGCGGCTGGGGCTGGAGTTGGTGGTGGTGACGTTGAGAGTGCCGGTATTGCTGAAATCGAGTCTGAGCAGATTGGGGTCGTAGGAAACCACCGAGGAGAACGTATCGCTGCTGTTGCGCTGGGCACTAAGAAAACCGAGGCCCTGGCCATTGGCATCCACCAGGCTGTTGGAGACCGAGGAGCGAAAATAGAGCACCAGCTTGGAGGCGCCGGGGGCGGGGGCGACGACGGCCGGGTCGAGGCCGGAGTTTTCGGGCCGTGCGTTGGTGAGCAAGAAGACCCCGTCGTTGTAATCAAAATTCTTGGGATTGCTGGGTCCAGGCTGAACATTGCCCGGATCGGCCACGGCGTACCAACTGTTGGCAATTAATCGACCGAGACTGTCGCGGGCAGGATACAGCCGCCAGTTGTGCAATAAGTCGGGCTTATTGAGGGTGTCGTCGGTGTAGGTGTCGACGTGATAGAGAGTAAAAGCGCTGTTGGGATACTCGGCAGTGTTGCCTGTGCTCGGTGTGACACTGGTAGCCCCAAAGTCGAGCGTCACATTGGGCAAGAGCTTCTGGTTCTCACCGCCGTTCTCGTCTGTTCCACCTACGAAAGCGTAGATGGAACTATTGTTGCCGTTGGTGCCTGCTTTGGCATAGTAGTTGGTATATCCGCTCACATTGGTGCTGCGGCCCGCATATCTGCCCAGCGGCCACACGTATACAGGTTTGCTCGAATCGGCGCGCACCCAGTACGGAGAATAGACCTCTTCTCCAAGCCACTTTTTGGCACCGCTAGGATTGATGCTTTCTGAACCCACTACAGTGCCGAAGCCAAAAGTGCGGGCAATCTCAGCAATTGCAGGCTCGAAACTGCCTTCGAAGTTGGCGGCGTTGAGCCCGGCCAATTGCACCTTGGCGCTGGGCAAAGTCGGGTCGTCCGAGTTGATGGTCAAAGTGGCATAGTTCTCGCCGTTGGTGGTGTGGGTGGGACTGCCTGAGATCACACTCGACACGCGCTGGGGAGCAAACTGAATGGATAGATTCAAAGAAGCGCCGGGAGCAAGGGTCGACGGCAGTGCCGGGGTGTTGAGAATCTGAAAGTCACCGGGGCGCTGATAATCGCCGGTTCTCCCGCTCACCGCGTTGGCGGCTTCCTCCGAATTGCCGAGCAACAGACTGTTGATCGTCAGAGGGCCAGAACCGGAGTTGGTCAGCGTGATCGACTTTGCAGCCAATATTTTTCCCCGGGTTGTGCCAAAAACCACCCGATTCTTGACGATATCGGCCTCGGGCGTCTTCAGCAGCAGTTTGCCCGTGGGCTGGGCGCGAGAAGGGAACGCGTCCACAAAGCCCATCCACAAAAAGCTCACCCATGCCACAGGTAGGAGAGTATACATCAATCGCGACCGGACTTTCCCAACGTTCATATTCAGGCCTTCTGGTGAAAAATATCCATGGTTCTACCGCTCGGCTCGCCCCAGGTACAGCCGCTGACCACCCGTTCAGGACAGGGGAAGTTGCGCTTTATCCGGCACTCGGTCTCGATTTCCAACTTCAGCTTCCACTTCCCTTTGCCACATGTCAAAGGGTCTGCCGTCCCAATGTTTGGAGGGAATAAAGTTCAGGATCAGTGCCCATCGCGGATTTTGGTTGTAACCACCCTGATGGGCAATCAACTGATTTGACAATGTTAGCGTGCCTGCTTGGCCAAGTATCGGTTTACTTTGTTGCTCACTATAGAAAAGAACCATGTCTCCAAATTTGTCGGAGCGCGTATACTTTTCGTGACTCCAGCGTAGGGTCTTCCACCGCACATACAACAAATTAACCAACTTGCGCACTGCATGGCGATGGGAATAAGGAACAACGTTGTAAGGACCATCCTCTAGCCCGTTGACGTCATTCAGGTAGACAAACGCTTTATAGCGCAAAGTCAAGCCGTCGGTGTGCAACCGCCTCTTGGTGGTACTGTCGGGCATATCCAGTTGAATGACGGCACTCTGCGCCACCAAACGTTCGCCGGTTCGCTCCTCGAGCATCCGCTGCACCTTGCTTAACAGCTGCGAAAAGCGCGGGTCCAGCTTTTGAACATTGATAAACTGAACAACACCGAGGTTAACATCTCGGATCTCAGATCGATAATTGACATAACACTTGCCACCGTCTCCGTCGCTGTTTCGATAGTTTTGCTCGGGGATAATGTAACTTTCACCCCTTAAATACTCTTTGGCAAAATCTACAATTCTGCTGCAGTCCTGGCTGCCCAGAAAAGCAGGAATAACCTCGTAACCATTGCGGGTGAATGTATTGATTGGCTGGCGGTAGACATCAAAAGCAGCTACAAGAATTTCAGCGCTCATGCGGAAATAATTACGTAAGTACTTAGCCACCTTTGTCAGTTTGTGCATTGTTCGACTTGACCTACTGAGGGAAGTTATTCTAGGGCAATTGCTCTTGCGGGTAAAACACTGAACTGTATTTACCCGCATTTTACCCTTTTTGCGGGAATTTTCTGCACTTTCGTATATTCTGCGATAGCTTTTCCCAAGCAGAGATCGATATTTCGGATTCTCTATTTTGTTTTCTGGTTTCCCTTCCTGCTAAAAGCCTGAGATTGGTTTTAGATTAGTCGCTTATGCGAAAGTGCATTTCAGGTTTTGTGGCTGTTCGCGTTCTTGCTAATGGTTTGTTAAATCAACAGAATTTCTGGGGGGTTTATGCGCCTCAAGTTAGTGTTTGCTTGCGGATTTTCAGTGTTTTTTGCACTAAATACCGTGCAGTTGCCGGAGCGCTTCTTTGCTCCGTTTGTCAATCAGCCTTATGCCTGGGCAGGCTCGCCTCCGGCAATCAGCAGTTTCTCGCCCACCAGCGGCGGTCCGGGCACCCAGGTGACCATCAACGGCAGCAACTTCGACGAACTTGAAAACATCAACTTCAACGGTGCCTACGCAGCCTACATTTGGGTGTCCTCCACTCAGTTGAAAGCGACAGTGCCGTCAGGAGCAACCACCGGTAAGATCCAGGTGAAAACGAGTGCCGGTTCGGCCAGTAGCGCCAGTCAATTTACGGTGCCTGGGGTGATCAGCAGTTTCTCGCCCGCCAGTGGCCCGGTCGGCACATCGGTGACCATCAACGGCACTGGCTTTAGCAACAGTGTCAGTTCCGTAAAATTTGGAAACGGCTACGTGAGCTTTGTGCGCGAATCTGCCAGCAAGATTGAAGCTTTGATCAATACCAGTGCCACCACCGGCAAGATCACCGTCAACAATGGCGGAACCTCCCTCAGCAGTTCCGGAACCTTTACGGTGACGACACTTCAGCCGAGAGTGGATAGCTTCTCGCCAACGAACGGTCCGCCGGGTACGAAAGTTGTCATCAAGGGAGCAAACTTTATCAATGTGACCTCGGTTAAAATCGGCAGCATCTACCTTGCCTTTACAGTCGATTCTGAGACCCAGATCACAGCCACGACCAAAACCGGCAACGTCAGCGGGAAGATCACACTCACCACCCTTGAAAATGGTTCGGCCAGCAGTTCGGGCAGTTTCACCAGCGACCCGCCCAAGCTCACAAGCTTTTCGCCTACAAGCGGCTCGGCGTATCCTGTGACTACGGTCACCATCAACGGCCTCAACCTGGTAGGGATCAACGGCGTTTCCTTTGACGGCGCCCCGACTAGTTACCGGATCTTCTCCGACAAAAAGCTCGAAGCTGAAGTTCCCTGCCCCGCGCGCACCGGCAAAATCTCGGTCAAAACCTTTGCTGGGACCATCTACAGCACAGCCAACTTTGGGGTCCAAGACGCCGGGGTTCCCGAGGACGTCCCGACCCCGATCGCCTGTCTGGTGACGCCGACCACCCCTCCCTCAGGCTTCAACGCCGCAACCTATTGGGCAGTGGCCCTCGTCGATACGGCCAAATCGGGCACCGGTTCGGTCGAAGTCGCCTACACCCAACTGTGGTGCACCATCGACGGGGTCGATACCAAACTGGCGGATGATGTCGGTACGCTGTTCGGGGGGCTTTTCTCCCGCGACACCTGGGACGGCGCCCCCGTCTCCACCCCAATGCCCTGGACATACAATCCCACCAACAATTCGGCTATCGTCTATCCTTCTGAGAACCCGGATTTGTTTTACCACTGGTACATGCCCACGCCCCGCGCCTCCTGGCCTACCGACGCTTCGGTGACCGGCTGCCGGGTCAAGACGCGGGTGAAGATTTCCGGTTCGGCGCTGTTACAGATGGGGGGGGACTGGTGGTTGAGCTCGACTGCCGCCTGGAACGGCGAACAGGTCAACAACCGGGCCATGGGCAATACCAACTGGTATTTTCCCAATGGGGAATGGCAGGATATTACCTTCCCCTGACGCCTTCAGCCCCTTTGAATGAGACTCCGCCCGGCCGGGCGGAGTTTTTTTGAGCCGATCAGTTCGAGCATCACGTCGCGGTAGGCCAGGGCCACCCGCTCCCAGCCAAATCGCGTCGCACTTTTTTGAGCCCGTTCCCGCCAGTCGCCCGCCAGCACCCGCCGCAGCGCCGCGGCGTAGGTATCGACGTCGGTCACATCGCACAGCAGGCCCCCGTCGCCGACGATGAGCCGCCGCACGGCATCGTCGGTGGCCACGACCCCAAGGCCCGAAGCCATCGCCTCCAGGTAGCACAGCCCCCAGGGTTCGTCGATCGACGGGAGGGTAAACGCCCGGCAGGCGCGGTAGACAGCCGGCATTTGCGCATAGGGGAACGTAGCGATGCGAAAGCGCCCCGCACCGAGTTTTTGCTCGCCAAGAGCGGCAAAGTAAGGAAGATCGCGGCCGTCGCCGCAGATGAGCAGCGAGACGCCCGAAAGCCGGGAGACCGCCTCGATGGCGAGGTGGACCCGTTTGTGGCCTCCTTGCCACAGCGAGGCCACGCACAGAACCACCGGTCCTTCGAGGCCCAGATCGGCGCGATCGCCGTGCGGGCTGAAGCGGGCCAGATCGACGCCGTTGGGGATGACGGCCACGGACTGCTGGGGGCTGCGGCTACGGACACGCTCGGCGATCTCCTCGGAAAGGGCCACCAGATGATCAGGTCTAAAGCCCAGGTTGCGCTCCAGCAGCCGCCCCCCTCCCACCAGACCGCAGTGCTCGGTAAACAGTACCGGCGTACCGCTCAGGGCGCGCACCAGGCAGGCGACCGCCAACCCGCCGATGTCGTTGTTGGGAAAGATCAAGTCCGCCGGCCGCCTGAGCAGATGCCACAGGCAGGGTAGAAAATTGGTCAGATGCTCCGACCAGATCTCGGGCGCGTCGACAAAGGGTTTCCACAGCGGTGCCAGCTTCGGGTGCTCAAAAAATTCCCGGGCCCGCGTGCGGGGTATGCCGCCGGTCGGGATGCTCCAGGGGCCGCAGTCCGCGCCGCTGAGCAATTCCACTTCAAAGTGTTCGCTGAGTTGACGGGCCATCTCGATGCTGAAGACCTCGGCCCCGCCGCTGAGATTCACGCCCGCGCTTGGATGGATGAGCACCACGCGATAAGGGCTCAAAACCGGCGCGCCGGTGGCCGCTGGATGAAAAAGCACATTTTGCTCCTGATTTCGAAAGGGTCGATTCAATTGCCGGATTCAGTAGGCTCCCTTTTTGGCTAGAACCACCAGCGCCGTTCTCCATAAAATCCACAGATCCAGACCGAGAGACCAGCAATCGACGTACTGCAAATCCAGCTCCAACATCTGCACAAAGTCCAATTCGCTGCGCCCCTTAACCTGCCACAGCCCACTCATTCCAGGCAGCACCGACTGCCGGCGGGCCAATCGCCGGGGCTCCACAAATGTCCGGGCTTTTTGGCAATCGCGCTCCTGCAGCGGCCGCGGACCGACCAGGCTCATCTCGCCTGTCAACACGTTGATCAGTTGGGGAAGCTCATCGAGGCTGGTGCGGCGCAAAAAGCTTCCAAGGCGGGTGACGCGCGGGTCGTTTTTCATCTTGAAGAGCACCCCGCCCTCCGACTCGTTGAACGCTTCGAGGCGCTCAAGCCTGACCTCGGCATCAACGGTCATGGTGCGGAACTTCCAGACGCGAAAGCGCCGCTCGCCCAGACCCATGCGAACCTGCCGGAAAAAAACCGGCCCCGGCGAGTCGAGTTTGATCAGCACAGCGATCAGCAGAAACACCGGAAAGAGCAGCAGCAGCCCCGCTGCGGCCCCGGTCAGATCGAGCAGGCGTTTGCCGGCCAGGTGGCCCGGCAAAGTGCGCAATTGCAAGTTGCGGGTAAGCGTGTCCATTATTTTCTGGTTATAGAAGATACAGCTCCGGCCAGCTCATCCAGCTTGAAGGGCGGTGTATTCGGCTTTGGCCGAAGGAGGCTGACGATGGCTGGAGAAGCAAACAGCATGTACAATGCGACTACTAGCGCCGCCGCAGCCACCGGCGGCAACGCCGGCAAAGTGGCGCAACCGGCTGCTCCGGCTGCTGCGACGGTAGGCAGCAGCACCGGCTTGGCCAACACCCCGAGCGTCCAGCCGGAAGTGCGGCAGACTGCAACCCAGAACCAGCCGGTGGCCCCGACGCCCATGACCAGGGCGACGGCGATGGCGACGCCCACGACCCCCCCCAGCCAGGCACCCAGTACATACGAAGGGAAGGTGAGCGGGACAAGCACCCAGTTGATCCGCGCGTTGATGCCGGGCTTGTCGAAGGCATTGAGGGCAGTGCCCATGATGGACATCAAGCCGCGGGCGTAGGCGAAGACCAGGACCAGCTGGAAGAGCACCGCCGCCTCAGTCCACTCCTGACCGTAGATAAACGGGATGAGCCAGGGGGCGAGCACAAAACACAGCCCGTAAATCGGGGCTCCCAGCAGGGCGTATTGCTCCAGGGCGCGGCAGACGTAGGACTGCTGTTCGGCCCGATCCATACTCGACAGGGCCGTGAAGTGCACCCGGTTGACCTTCGTCAGGGCAAAGACCGGCACCATCGCCAGCTGGTAGGCCACATTGTAGAAACCGAGAGGCTCGGCCCCCAGCAGCCGACCGATGACAAGGTTGTCGCCGTTGGTGTTGGTCTGCACGGCCAGATTGATGCTCAGCATGCCGGCGATGTAGCGCCGGACCGCCTGAATCGCCTGGGAATCCGGCCAGAACGAGTAAGTAAAGCGGTAACCGCTGGCGCGCCGCCGCGCGACGGCATCGGCAGCCGCGTAGGCGATCTCACCGGCCGCAAACGCCCAGACTCCTCCGCCGGCCAGAGCGCATGCGACCGCCCCAATCAAGCGCGCACCTCCCGCAGCACAGTCGCACAAAGCGATTTCGCGAAAGCGCATCTGTCTGAGGAGCACCGAATCGTGGGTACCGGTACCGGCATTGATCAAGAAGATAGTCCCGTGCAAAGCGGTGAGCGGCCACAAAATCGGCTCCCCAAAAAACAGCGACAGCGGATAGCCTACCAGGGCCTGGAGCACGAACAGGCCCACAGAGACGTTGAACCCCAGGCTGTAGACGGCATCGACCAGGCGTTTGTCGTCGAGACCACGCTGGACGAGCACCGCGGCAATCGCCCCGTCGCGAAACAAAAGCGACAGACCGGTAAGCACCAGCACCATCGCCCACAGTCCAAAGTCGCTGGGCGAGAGCAACCGCGACAGCAAAATCTGGATGACAAACTGGGAAGCTTTGACCAGCACAAAGGCGCCGACAAGCAGAGCGCTGCCCTGGGCCAGACGCCCGCGCAACGGCAGCCGCTGCAGGAAAGCGCGCAGCCGATGGAAGGGGTGGGACACGGTCACCTCGGATGGGACGCACTTGGCTCTCGATGGCTATTTAGGGTCGAGAAGAAGGGGGAGTGTCGACGAAGCCGGAAGAAGGGGCGGTGAACTTGCTGCGGAAAAAGCTGCGCAGACCGATGCGCAGCACGGTCTTGCCATCTTCGGGCGACGCGACGCAGATTGTCCGGTACAGCAGGCGCCAGAGCAGATCTCGCGGCTGGGATCTACTGGCGATCCCCTCGCGCAAAGTGAGGGCGATCATCTTCCAGGCCGGGTAGCGCTTTGCCCCAGCTTGCAGGGCCAACATCGCCTGATAGTCGCCGTCTCGCTCCAGGTCAAAGCGCTCAGCAAAGCCGTGTTTTTCGGCCATCGTGTTGATAAATTCGGCTACGGTTTTGTAGGACATCAGCGCGTAGGCAAAGTTGCCGCTGCGGCTGCGCCGGTTGTTGCCGTGGATGCGGTAGTACATCAGCGGCTCCTCGATGTAGCCTACCTGTCCATAAAAAGGCGCCACCGCCACCAAATAGCAATCGGAGCCGTTGTTGTACGGGCGGCCCGCGACGATCACCTCGCGATTGGGAATAGGAGTAATCTTCTCGAGAATGGTTCGGCGGTAGGCAAGCCCCGAGGTGATGGCGCACGGGTAGCGTCCCCAGGTGAGGAGCATCTCGCGGACATCTCCGGCAGCAAAGGTGCGCACACCTTTTCCAATCACGCCGTTGTCGGCGTCGACGGAGATCCACGGGTGGGAAATTTGCAGCCACTCCGGATGCTCCGCGAAGGCGCGCACCACCTGTTCCAGTTTGTTGGGATGGTAGTAGTCGTCCGAATCGAGTAAACAAACGATCTCGCCACGGCTGTGGCGGATGGCCGTGTTGTAAGCCTCGGCCTGACCACTGTTGCGCTCCAGAAAAATCGCCTGGATCCGATCACCGTAAGTGCGGATCACCGCGGCAGATTCATCTGTAGAAGCGTCGTCGACGACGATCAGCTCAAAGTTGCGGTAGGTCTGCCGGAGAACGCTCTCGATAGCCTGGCCGATAAAGCGGCCAAAGTTGTAGTTGCACATCAGGACGCTCACCAGCGGTACAGCGCCGCTATCAGGTTTGATTTGAGTCATGGCACGCTCCGCATCAATCTGGAGGACACTGCCGAATTTGTCGGCTTTTGGTCGACGACCAGCAGAACACACAACAGCACCACCGACAGACGAACAATCTCGAAGGCCACGACCGCCGAGATTATCGTCCAGAGCAACAAAGTCCAAAGCCCGCAGTCGGGTCGCTCGGCGCGCTCCTGCCAAAGCCTGAGCCACAAACGCGACCAGAACGCCAGGAACAGCGCCGTTCCTACAAAGCCCTGACAGTAAAGCAGCCCAAGAATAAAGCTGTGGCTGCCTATCTGGGCGGGCTTGTAGCCGGGGATCACTGTTTTGCCGGGTACCCCAAAACCGAACAGCGGCAGCTCCTCGGCCACCTTCTCGAAGGTCTTTTCGTAAATAAGCCGACGGGCGTCGGTTGATTCTTTGCGAAAGTCACCCGTCGATTGCACTGTGCCTTGAAAACTGCCCAGCACCGCATCGGTTACCGGCGGCAGGCTGAGGACAGTGAAACTGCCCGCGGCCACCAGCGCCAGCACGGCTGCGATCCCACCGCTTTTGCCCAGGCTGAATACAAAGCGCAGGGCAACCACAATAAGCAGACACAGAAGGGCCGAGCGCGTACCCGTCAACAGCAAAGCCACCAACCCGGCTCCCCCCAACCACACTGGCCAAAGTCCACGGCCGCTCAACGACAACAAGCACACGAACGCCATCGCCTGGCCGGCGAATTCAGGATGGGCAAAAAACGAATAGTAGCGCGCCATGCCGAAGAAATTGGCGCTTTCGCTGGAGTCAAGAAAGCGCAGATAGTTTGTATCTCCCGTCCCGGCGGCGTACTGCTCCTGCTTGCTCAGCAACAACCCCATCAAAGAGCGCCCAATCGGAACGTTGCCGCCCATGACCACCTGAGCGACAAACCAGAGCGCCAGGATCTCTGCCATCAGCACCGCACAGGCCCAGAGCACCACCTTTAGCCTTACCCGAATCGGGTTGCTCTGGATATACCAGAGCAACAATCCGCCGCTCAGCCAGTGGGCAAGCGGTGAAAGCAGCGTGTTGCCGGTGATCGTCTGGACGTTGAGGTTGATGTTGACCCAGCAGTAGGCACCGAAGCACAGCAGCAGGACGGCCTCCAGCCGTGGTTTGGCGAAGCGCAACCGGCCGAAGCGCCACCAATCGCTCAGGGCGATACCCATCAGGAGCAACAGCAAAATGTACGCGTAGCCAATCGCCCACCAAACCGGCAACAGCACAATCATCGCGAAGATCATGCGCTCGGCATGGCTCAGCAGCTCCCAGGCGCTCTGGATGCGGACTAGGAGGCTGGGGGATACCGCAATCGTCGTTGCCATGGTTTCCACCTAATTTTGAGACGCTGTAGCGAGGGCCGGACGCCCATAGCGGTAGCGATAAGAACCTTTGGCCGGTTCGCCGCCGTTGATGACCAGGTGCATGCTGCTGCCGAAGCGCTGCAGCGCAGCCAGGCTTGCATTCACCTCGTCGCGGTTGCTGACGCCCTGGCGGATGACGAACAGCACGTTGCCGATGGTCGCCGCGATGAGCTTGGTTTCAGCGACCAGATTTTCGGGGGCGGTGTCGATGAGAATAAAGTCGTACCCCCCGGTACTCTCCAGCTCGCCCAGGTAACGGCTGAAATGGCCGCGGGCAATGTATTCGCCGACACTCGTGCTCTCGTCCGGCCGGCCCACCGGCAAGAAGCTCAGCGAAGGTGCCAGGGCGACCGGCGTGCTGCCCGGTTCGACCTGCAGCTTGCGGCCGAGACCCGCCTGGCGAAAGTCGGCGTCGACCACCAGCACCCGGAAGCCCAGTTCGCGCAAAGCTTTTGCCAGCCCCAGGGTGACGGTGGTTTTGCCTTCGCCGGTGTTGGCGCTGGTGATCATCAGCCGCCGCGCGGGCAAAGGCAACAGGCTGACCACCGAGGCGAGCTGCCGGAACTCCTCGGCCTCGGCGGCGCTGAGGGCCGCGTCTTTGAGCTTGGGGATGCGGCCGAGCACCGGCAGCCCGGTACCATCCAGCTCGCGTGCCCCCAACATCGGGTTGCGCCGCTCCAGATATAGTGCCAGCGCAATGCTTCCGGCAATCATCGAGACCAGGCCGCCCAGGGCGACCAACAACCCGCTGGGGCTGGGCCGGGCATCGACCGAAGGCGCGTCGAGAATCTGTACGTTCGGGTAGGCGTCGAAGGCGTTGACTTTGGCCTGCTGCACCTGGGCGACCAGACCCCGGTAAATCCCCTCGGCAATCTCGTAGCGCCGCTGCAACTCCTTCAGCCGACTTTGTTGGGGAGCGAGGGTGCGCAGGCGCTCTTCAAGCACGGCGGCTTTCTCGCCGATGCGCGCCGCCTGGTTGGTGAGGGCGCCATTTTCGGCCTGCGACTGCACCAGTTGCAAAATCAGGTCGATGCGCGAATCGCGATAGCTGTTGCCGCCGAGGGACACGTTCACTTTGCTCGCGTCGGGTACGATGCTGCCGACTTGCTGCTTGATTTTGCCCAACAGTTCCTCGCGCTGGAGTTCGAGCGACTTGACGCGCAGGTTCTTGCCGGTGTAGAGCCCCCGCGCCTGGGCCAGTTGCGATTCGATGTCGGCAAGGCGCTGGCGCAGGGCTTGAAGACCTTTGTCCTCTCCCAAATTGAGGGCGGCGGTGGCGCGGCGCAGGTCCATGCCGACCGCCTGCTCGAGGGCCGTCGCGCGCCGGGCGGCGGCTTCGGCCTGAGCGAGGGTGAGCGTCTGGGTCGAGCGCAGGGAATTGAGGGTCTCGACGATGCCGCGGGTCTGATCGTCGGCGTTGACCAACCCGGTGCGCCGCTGGTAGCCGTAAAGCTCCGCCTGGGCGGCTTGGAGATTGTTTTGGGCCTTGACCGTTTCCACCCGGCTAAATTCGTCGCGCCGCCGGGCATCGTCGAGGCGCAGGGCGTTGAGGCGCGTCTGGTAAGACTGGAGGACCGATTCGGCGCGCTGCTGGGCCAGTTCGGGACTCGAACCTTTAGCCTCCAACCGCACGATGGTCGATTGATCGCCGGCTTTGCCTTTGAACAGCTTGCTGTAGGTTTCAAGGCGGGTGAATTTCTCGGTGCGCTCGGGGTCCTTTTGCCAGACCGGACGCAGCACATCGCTGCTTAACAAAATGTTGGACTGGATGCTGGTGGGGTTGAGTTCGTTGGAAAACGCCAGTCCCTGCTGCTGGATATTGCCCAAGGGCCCGAGATTGGCACTGAGGCTGCTGCTGGTGTTGGGCAAGATAAGCTGGGCCGAGGCGGTCCAGGTGCGCGGATAGAAAAGGGCAATCCCGACAGTGGCGGCCAACAATACGGTGTTGAGGGCCAGCAACGGTCGCCAGTGCCGACGTCCGATGGCAACGATACTGCTCATGGCAAAGTTTTCCTCAGCTACGGTGGGCGACTAGCGGAACAACCACACAAAAGGCATCAACAAGGGCGAGAGCAGACTCATAACACCGCTGGTATTCGCCGTCGAACCGGCGTCGAGCACGATCGAGTCGTCCTGCATCAACTTCGGATCGCTGCTGCCGCCCAGCACCTCGGCCATCTCAAAGCTCTTGGCGGTGCGCTGAGCGCTGGCCGGATCGGTGCGTATCAGCGTCACCTTGCGCCCCGAGCGCAAAAACGACTCGCCCGAGCCGCCTGCGGCCGTGAGCGCCCCGGCGAGGGTGGTGCCGGGGCGCAGCTTCACAGGTCCTGCCGAACCCGCCGGCAAATCCTGGCCCGAAACGTAGACGGTGATGGTCTCCGGCGCCAGTTGGGTAGGCAGATTGCTCGCCTCGGACTGTCCTGCTCCAAGGCTTGCCACGATGATGCGGTCGCCGCCGATGACCGGGGCGTCCTGGCCTGGCGGCAGCTCGATGCGCTTGCCGGCGCGCTCCAGTGCGATGGCGGCCACATCGGCGTCGGGCCGTACCCCGCCGGCATCTTTGATGGCGTTGTAGACGGTGCGGGTCGAACCCTGTTCGCTCCCGGCGGCGGAGCGAATCGTCAGTTGCCCCGGCCGGTAGACCGCGCCGGTGACCTCCACGGAAGCGGGGCTCAACGAAACCACGCGCACCGACACATCCGGCACCCGGATAAAGGCTCGCAGGCGCTCGGTCAGTTCCTCCTGCAGTTCGATCTCCTCCCGTCCCGCCGCCGGTACGCGGCCCAGTTGCGGCACATGGATGGAGCCGTCCGCACCGATGAGAAACCCAGGATCGGTGCCGTCTTTGGCCGAACCGAACTCTTCACCGTTGGCCACCGCTACGGAGACCCGGTCAAAGGTGCTCAAGGTTGTGGCTTCGGCCGGTTGCGCGGCAAATGCCAGGCTGCAGAGCGCGAGCCAACCAATACCCGATAGACGCTTGTTCCGGCAGGCGCGTTGCATAGCTTTTCTCCTTGGAAATCTTGCTGGATTCGGGCTTGGGGCGTCAGGGGCGTCCGACGCCGATATAGGTCAAACCCGCCGCCCGGGCGGCAGCGGCATCGAGACAGTTGCGCCCGTCGATGAGAATGGGTTGGCGCAGGCGACGGCGCAACGCACTCAGGTCGATTTCGCTGTAGAGGGGCCATTCGGTCATCACCACCAGGGCATCCGCCTGGGTTGCAGCCGCGAGCGGATCGGCCGCCACCTGCATTTCGGGCAGTTGTTCGCGCGCCCGCTCGCTAGGTACGACCGGATCGTGCGCCACCACCCGGCAACCCAGAGCGACGAGCTGCTCGGCCACCTCAAGCGCCGGTGCGCAGCGAATGTCATCGGTGTGGGGCTTGAAGGCCAATCCCCAAATCGCCACCGTCCGCCCCTTGAGGATGCGCAATTCCCGCTGCAGCTTCTCGACGATGCTCTGCTTCTGCGCTTCATTGACGGAGAGGGTCGCTTTGAGCAGCGTGCATTCGTAGCCGTACTCCCGGCCGGTACTGACCAGGGCTGAGACATCTTTTGGAAAGCACGAGCCGCCCCAGCCGGCGCCGGCGCTCAAGAATGCCCGCCCGATGCGCTTGTCGAGGCCGATCGCCTCGGCCACCTGCTGTACATCGGCGCCGACGCGCTCACAGACGTTGGCCATTTCGTTGACAAAGGAAATCTTGGTCGCCAAAAAGGCGTTGGCGGCGTACTTGATCATCTCGGCGGAGGCGAGGTCGGTCACCACCAGCGGCAAGGCCCTACCCAGGGGTTCGGGCGCGATCCAGTGGGCATACAGTTCGCGCATCACGGCCACAGCCTGCTCACATTCTGCGCCGATCACGATGCGGTCAGGATTGAAGGTGTCCCAGACCGCCGACCCTTCGCGCAAAAATTCGGGGTTGCTCACCACATCGAAGGCGGGCTCGATCGGACGGGCAGTACTCCCTGCCGGCGTACTGACCACCGTCGCCCCTTCCAGTTGCCGCGCTCCCTCTTCGACGAGCATGCGCACCCAGTTGCCCGACCCGACCGGGACGGTCGACTTGTTCACAATCACCCGGTAGCCGCCATCGAGGTGGCTGCCGATGCCCCGGGCCACCGCCCGTACCGCCGTCAGATCCGGCGAGCCGTCCGCGCGCGATGGGGTACCGACGGTAATGAAGATGATTTCGCTGCCACTCACCACCTCCGCCAGTCCCGCCGTAAATTCGAGCGACCCGTTCGCGCTGGTGCGCTGAACGATATCCTCCAAACCAGGTTCGTGGATCGGAATCACCCCGCGGCGCAGGCGCTCGATTTTAAGCGCATCGTTGTCCATGCAGCGCACCTGATGGCCTACTGCAGCCAGACAGGCGCCCGTAACCAGACCGACGTACCCGGTACCGATGACTCCGACTCTCATGCCATTGCTTCCTGCGTGATTGAGCAAAATCCAGACCCGGCCTGACGATAGTTGGTCTACGCCGACCTGGGGAGCGCCTGTCGGCCCTCCACCTTGGAGTGCAGGAGCAGGCAAAGTTTTGCCGATTCAATTTCACCCCCACCCTGCTCAAAAGACAGATCACCCCATCTCTGGGGAACCGTTCAAGCGCACTCACAGGTGTCGTCTCGAGCAGACCCGAATTGGCCGCCGATGGACGACCAAGGCCAGTAGGTTGTGGAGTCTTAATACATTTCAACAAACGCAACATAGTCGACCAGACCTTCAGTCTTCGGTATCAGAAACTACTTTTTAAACAAAAAAGTCTCGTACTTCGATCGGTAAACGTAACTTTATCGGCGATGAAGTGCCAATTTCACCGTTGGCGACATTTACCGCTGAAAATGCTCATTTTTAGGGTGTTGCAGGCTTTGTGTCCGATGAGCCACAGCAGCGACCCTTTAGTAGAGCTAGCCCACAACGGCCTGTTTCCGTGAATCAGGTAACGCTTTAGGCCAATAACCTGGGCTTACCAGCGATGCGAGCAACCTGTGCCCTCGCCCCAGACGGAAATAAGTCCAGATTTAAGTACAGTAAATCTACTGAAATTAAGTAATTTAAATGGTGGCTGCGAGTCCAGCGAACAGCCGCTGAGTTATTCGGACTTATATTTATAAATCGAAAAAGGCAGATTCGTACAGCTGTCTTGCCGGGGAGTATCGTTATTCCCCGGCAAGACATTGGGGTTTCGGCTCGCGCCCTGGCTTACGGTGCTTCGACAAGCAAGTCGGGGTGTTGCGATTCAAGTTGAGCGCGTTGTTCGGCGGTGAGCACGGCATCCAATTGCTGGTGGGTGTCCTTAGCTATCTGCCGAAGTTGTTGCAGCAGAGGCTGACTGCGTTCGCGGCTAGCCTGAACGATTTGTTTGATGCGTGACTTTTGGTCACTGGTGAGATCGATTGCTTCGAGACCCCCTGCTTGCAGCCCGAACCAGGGCAGCATGGTCGAAATCGATTCGGCCGGGGCGGGAGTAGCCCACAGCGGCACTCCCAAGATCAGCAGCGGCAAAGCCTTTTTCACGGTTGTCTCCTGAAAGGTGCCTAGCTTCTCGATCCTAAAGTGGGAGCGCGCTTCATCCTGCCGGGCGCAAGTCGGGATTGCACCCTGGCCGCTGGTCGACATATCCACCTTGACGATGGTCCAGGGGACTGCGTCCAGGGCTCGACCTGAGACCTGTGTCCAGGCGGGGGCCAGTTTTTCTACACTGGTACAAGTATTCGCAACCCGGCTGCCATGGTCGCTTTTCGCCTGCCGTTGCCCGCGCTGATTCGCAGAGAACCGTTTTCGTTTTTGCTGTATCTGGAGTGGTTGCTGTTGGGGGTCGCCCTGGTGAGCGACATCTGGTCTCCGTTTCTGCCCGTCGAGCGGGCGTTCCCGTGGCTGAAGGTGGCGATTGTGGCCGTTTATGGGGCGATGGGGCTGCGCTTACCCACGCGCGGCATCACCAAAGGCCTCTACATTGCCGTTTCTTTTGCGCTGATCCTGCCGGCGCTGGCAGCGGAGGGGGGCCAGCGGACTTTGATCCCGTTTTTGCTGCTGTTGTTGGTTATTCGCGGTTGTCTGATTTTGCCCCTGGTGGGCCGGATTGCCGTCGCCGCCCTAGCCTACGCCTTTTGCGTACTGAGCACTCATTGGCGGGTGCAGGATGTCGCTTTTTTCGTGCGGCCCCTGCCGCCGGGCCTGCCCCCCGGCCGGTTGTTCGGCGCCGCCGGAGCGCTGGCCGGCGCACCCCCGCCGCCACTGGGGGCGATGCCTGAGAACATCCAGGCGGTGGTGCTGCACCTGACGCTCAGTGCGGCTCTGGCCTTCGGAACCGCGCTGCTGTTCGTGCTGCTGCTGGTCAATGCGATGCTGGCTGAGCATGCCAATCGCCAGAAGCTCGCCCTCGCCAACCGGCAACTGCGCGCCTATGCCCGGCGCATCGAGGATCAAGCGACGCTCCAGGAGCGCAACCGGATTGCCCGCGACATCCATGATTCGCTCGGCCATTCGCTGACCGCCCTCAACATGCAGATGGAGATGGCCCTCGCCTGGATACCCCTCGCACCGCAGCGCGCCCAGGGCTATCTGGCCGATGCCAAACGCCTGGGCACCGTCTCGCTGCAGGCAGTGCGCCAATCGGTCTCCGCCTTGCGCTCGGACCCGCTGCACAACCGGTCGCTGGCCGAGAGCCTGGGGGAGTTGGCCGGGGCTTTCGAGCAAACGACCGGTATTGCACTCGATTGCCGGGTGGTACTGGATCCGGAGCCGACCCCGGAGGTGGGAGCGGCAATCTTTCGGATCGTCCAGGAAGGGCTCACCAATATCTGCAAACACAGTGGTGCAACGGCGGTGCTTCTGGAGGTTTTTTCGCGCAACGATGGCGTGCACCTGCTGTTGGCGGATGATGGGAGCGGCTTTGCCCCCGAGGAAAACCCGAGCGGCTTTGGCCTGGAGGGCATGCGCGAGCGCGCCCTCGCCTTGGGTGCGGATCTGGCCATCGAGAGTACCCCTGGGTGTGGCTGTCACGTCCGCGCCCGTTTTTCGTTGCCGGAGCTTTGCCTGTGATTCGCGTGCTGGTGGTGGACGACCAGAGCATCGTCCGGGAGGGACTGCGCTCGCTGCTGGAACTAACGGGGGGCTTCGAGGTGGTGGGTGGCGCCGAGCACGGCCGCGCCGCACTGGCGATACTCGAAGAGTTGGCCGCCTGCGGCCGCACACCCGATGTTGTCCTGATGGACGTGCGCATGCCGGTGATGGACGGAGTCGCAGCCACACGGCTGATCGCCGAGCGCTTCTGTGGGGTAAAAGTCCTGGTACTGACGACCTTCGACGACAGCGAATATATCTCTGAAGCCCTGCGCTGCGGCGCCCTGGGCTATCTGCTCAAGGACACCCCGGTGGCCGAATTGGCCGAGGCCATCCGCCTGGTGTACAAAGGCTACAATCCGCTCGGCCCCGGTATCTTGCAAAAAGTGATCGCCACTATCCCGGCTGCTTCCCCGGTGCGCTCCCAACCGCCGCCCGCTGCCCTGACGGCCCTGACTCCCCGCGAGCGGGAAGTCCTGGGACTGATCGCCCGGGGAGCGAGCAACGCCGAGATTGCCAGGGCGCTCTACATCTCAGAAGGAACGGTCAAGTTCCACATCACCAAGATCCTCAGCCAGCTCGGGGTGCGCGACCGCACCCAGGCGGCGATCCTGGCCAACGCCTTTACCGAATGGCTTTAAAGGCTCCCTCCTGCAAAGGACAGGTACAGACCTGCGCATCTGACTTGGGAGGGAAGCGTCCGCCCTACCGGCTGTGCGATGTTCATGACAATCGAGTAGGGCCACACCATGGAAAGCCAGAAGGACACCACCAAAGTCGATCTAACCTCCGCCTACGAACAAGCCCAGGAACTGGCCCAACCGGCCGAGGCGCCTGCCGCAACCGCCGAGCCTACGCCGGAACCCGGTATCCTGGCGACGGACGAGGGCCTCACCGAGCAGGGCAAACTGGTGCAGAGCGTGGTTGTCGGTGAGGCCGAGCAACCCGACAATCTTGGCGAAGGCCAGTCCAGCGATCTATCCCCCGAGGTCGAAGCTGCCGAGGAGCCCGACGAAGTCGATTCACCCCTAGAGCGCTTCGGCGGGCCGAATGCCGACGAAGAGATTCTCAATGAACCTATCGGTGAAGAACCGCGGGAGGAGACCTCGGCGGGTTAAGCCCTCTCGCAGGGGGCGGTGTCCGCAGCGGGCAATGTGGGACAATCGGTCCCAGTCTCCTGCCGAAACCGGCGATGCCAGTTTTTGACTTTGCTCCCTTTCCTATTCTTAAAACCGAACGGTTGCTGCTGCGTGAGGTGGTGCTGAGGGATGCGCAGGCCATCTTTGCCCTGCGCAGCGATTACGAGGTGACCCGCTACAACATCGGCAGAGCGTACACGGGCCTGGAGCAAGCGCGCAGTGTGATCGAAGACATCGCTGCCGGTGGCATAACCGGCAGCGAACTGCGCTGGGGGATCACCTTCGCCGGGCAGGGGCGGGTGATCGGTATGGCTGGGTTCAGTTACTGGTCCCCAGTAGATCAGTGCGCTTCGATCGGTTTCGACTTGGCGCGGGAATTTTGGGGAAAAGGGATCATGGCGGAGGCGCTGCAGGCAATCTTGCGGTTCGGTTTTGAATCGATAGCCCTCAACCGCATCGAAGCCGACACCAGCGCCGCCAATGCCGCCTCGATCCGGCTATTGTCCCGGCTCGGTTTCCGCCTTGAAGGTTGCCAGCGCGAACAGTACTTCGAAGCAGGCCGCTTCCATGATCTGCTGATATTTGCCCTGCTGCGCCGGGAGTTCGGCGCTTGAGCAGGCAGCCTCTGCGGGGAGTCTGGCTGACGAATGTTGGTAGCCGCGTGCTGCACTCGCGCGAAGCGATCGCCCGGGCGATGGACCTGCTTGCCCAAACCGGCTTCAACGCGGTCTTCCCCGTGGTCTGGAACCAAGGTTTCACCCTCTACCCGAGTCGGATCATGCTGGAACTGTTCGGCATCGAGATCGATCCGCTCTACGCCGAAGCGCAGCGCGACCCGCTTGCGGAAGTCATCGAAGAAGCAAGGCGGGCAGGCATCCGGATGGTGATCCCCTGGTTCGAGTACGGCTTTGCCAGTTCGCCGCGGGCTGACGGCGGCCACCTTTTGCTCACCCGGCCCGCGTGGACGGCCCGGGTGAGCGGCGGAGCGCCGCTGGTCAAAAACGGTCTGGTCTGGATGAATGCTTTTGATCCCGAGGTGCAGAATTTCGTTCTCGGCCTGATGCTCGAAGTGGCGACGCACTACGACATCGCGGGAGTCCAGGGGGACGACCGGCTGCCGGCCCTGCCGGTAGAAGGAGGCTACGATCCGTACACGATCGGGCAGTTTCGCGAGGCCACCGGCACCAATCCTCCCGGGTGGGCGAGTGAGCCGGGTTGGGTGCAATGGCGCGCAGACAGGCTCACCAAATTTTTAGGAAGGCTATACACACAGATCAAATCCGTTCGGCCGGAATTGCTGCTTTCCCTGGCTCCGAGCGTCTACCCCTTCAGCTTGAACCACTACCTGCAGGATGTGGCCGAGTGGGCGCGGCGGGGTTGGTTCGATCTGCTCCATCCCCAGGTCTACCGCGAAAACTTCGGCAAGTACCGGCGGGAGATCGACAGGCTCAAACGAGATTTTCCGCCCGAGGTGGCGGGTCGGATCGCACCCGGAATCGCCTTCAAGGCCAACGGTGTCGAAATCGGCGTCGAAGACCTGCGCAGGCGCATTGCCCTCAACCGCGAGCGGGGATTGGGGGGGGAAGTGTTTTTTTACTTCGACGGATTGCGGGCAAACGATGGGCGAATGGCCCAGGCTTTTCGAGACTGGATGTGAGAATTCGTAAGCGTCTGCAAGTTCTTCGGACAGCCCCGCAAGCTTGAGCGCACCTTTGCTTGCACAATAGACCTCTTGCGCGAATGCCAAGATAAACAGCTCACAGAAGTGTTGAATGTCAGGAATTGATCCTACAAAAACAGCCCGAAGTCGTGTAAACTTCGGGCTGTAAATCATTTCTTTTTCGTTAGAGCGGTGCTACTCGATTTTCCGCAGCTTGTCAAAACCTTTCTGTCCACCTTGCCCAATGATGATAGAACGAAATATCCCTGGTCCCGCATACTTTTGTAAAGGTTGTTGCTTCGACGTAGCGTCGCTTATTTTACCCCAGCCTGTGGGATAGATTTGCGGTGCCGACAGGCGATCGTCGGCACCAGGAAGCGACGTTTACTTGACGCCCAACAGTTCAACATCAAACAGCAGCGTCGCGTTGGGCGGAATCACACCGCCCGCGCCGCGCGCGCCATAGCCGAGACTTGGCGGGATGACCAGTTTGCGCTTGCCGCCCACCTTCATCGTGGCGACCCCCTCGTCCCAACCCTGAATCACCTGGCCGACACCGATCCTGAAGGTGAAAGGCTGCCCCCGGTCGCGCGAGGAGTCAAACTTCTTGCCGTCCTCGAGCGTGCCGGTATAGTGCACGGTGACGTTCTGGCCCTGTTGGGGAGAAGCGCCGGTGCCCACGGTCTCATCGAGGTACTTGAGGCCGGAGGTGGTAGTGGTGTACGAGGGAGTCTGTCCTGGCTGAGACATTTTGTTCTTTCCTGTGGTGGGGCTGGGGCTCTGGGCGACGACGATCTCGCCCATGACTCCGGCAGTGGCCGCGAGCAGCAGGACGGTGGTGAGGGTGAGGCGAGTAAATTTGTTGAGCATGGCCCGCTTGTAATTTCAACCTGAACGAGTGTAGCGCAGGCTGCCGTTTGGGCTACGGTTTCTCTTCCCACTCGGCACTGAGGCGCGGGTAGTTGCCCACCTTGGCCCCTGGGTGGCACTGTAGGCAGGAGGCGGTGTTGGGCCGCTTGGGCAGGGGCACCTTCGGGTGCAGCGCCCGGAAATAGCGCGATTCGGCAAAGTAATAAGGCACCGGTTCTTTTTCTTGCGAAGCGCGCGAGTAGTCGCGCAGGTACTGCCAGACCAGCAGCTTCTCGGGCCGAAAATCGATCTGCACCTGGCGGCCGTAGTGGTAACTATCCAGCAACAGCGCCCGCCAGGTATCGCTGGGGAACACCTCCGGCGGAATGGCCAGGTGGCAGTAGCTGCAGTGTTTGATGTACAGTTCCCGGCCCAGTTTGTACTGGGGAGCCAGTGGCTCCTCGCGGCTGCTTTCGAGCTTGCCCTCGAGGGGCTGTTGGGGGGCGGGCTGGGCGCGCACCATCCAGCTGGCGGCGGCGGCGGCAAGCAGGGTCGCAGCGAGACTCACACCCAGGATCAGCGGCCGGGATCGCTTCTTGGGCGCGATGTCTTTTCGGGAAACCAAATCGGAGCTAGCCTGATTGAGGATCGTTGTGTAGTCAGGGTGGCGCATGGCTGAAGTCGGAGTGCTGTTGCTCAACCTGGGGGGGCCGGACAAACAAGAGGACGTCAGGCCTTTTCTGTATAACCTGTTTGCCGACCCGGAAATTATCCGCATTCCGGTGCCGCCCTTGCAAAAGCCGCTCGCCTGGTTGATCTCGACCCTGCGCGCTCCCAAATCGCGCAAGAATTATCAGGCTATCGGCGGCGGCTCGCCCCTCAGAGCGATCACCAACCAGCAGGGCCGGGTGCTCAAAAAAGCGCTGACCGCCCGCGGACTCGACATCGAAATCTACGTCGGTATGCGCTACTGGCACCCGTTTACCGAGGAAGCCGTGCGCAAAATCAAAGCCGACGGCATTCGCCGTCTGGTGCTTCTGCCCCTCTACCCGCAGTACTCGATTTCCACCAGCGGTTCGAGCTTCAAATTGCTCGACCAGATGTGGGAGCGCGATCCGTCCCTCAAAGCCATCGAGCGCATCACGATCAACTCCTGGTACAGCCGCCCCGGCTACATCCGGGCAATGGGCGAGCGCGTGCGCGAGGGCCTCGACAAATTCGACAACCCCGATGGGGTCCATATTCTCTTCTCCGCCCACGGTGTGCCCCGCACCTACGTCGATCAAGACGGCGATCCGTACCAGCGCCAGACCGAGGAAACGGTCGACCTGGTCATGCAATCGCTTGGACGCCCCAACGCCCATTCGCTCGCCTACCAGAGCCGGGTCGGTCCGGTGGAGTGGCTGAAGCCCTACACAGAAGACACCATCAACGAACTGGCCCAAAAAGGGGTGCGCTCCCTGCTGGCGGTGCCGGTGAGCTTTATTTCCGAGCACATCGAGACCCTTCAAGAAATCGAGATCGAATACCGCGAAGTGGCTGAAGCTTCCGGCATTCACGACTTTCGCCGCGCCAAGGCCCTCAATGTCAACAAGACGTTCATCGACGATCTGGCTGAGATGGTGATCGAGAATCTGGGCGTCTACTCGCGCTAGCTGGCGCGGTGCCTTGACCTAGAGCGCGCTCCAAGTTCTAAGGTGATCCCATGCACACTTCTTCAGGAGCGATAGCCATGAAATTGCGCACACTGGGCACGCAGGGACTGGTAGTCTCCGAACTGGGCCTTGGTTGCATGGGCATGTCCGAGTTCTACGGCGCCACCGACGAAACCGAGTCGATCGCCACCATCCACCGGGCGCTGGAACTGGGGATCAATTTTCTCGATACCGCCGACATGTACGGTCCCTACACCAACGAGCAGCTGGTGGGTAAAGCAATTCGCGACCGCCGCGACAAAGTGGTGCTCGCCACTAAATTCGGCATCGTGCGCAGCGAAGACCGGGGCTTTCGCGGGGTGAACGGTTCACCGCAGTACGTGCGCTCCAGCTGCGAAGCGTCCCTTGAACGGCTCGGGGTCGAAGTCATCGACCCTGTACTACCTGCACCGGGTCGACCCGAAAGTCTCCATCGAGGAGACCGTGGGGGCGATGGCCGAACTGGTGCAAGCGGGCAAGGTGCGCTTTATCGGTCTCTCGGAGGCGGCTCCCCAGACGCTTCGCCGCGCCCAGAGGGTGCATCCGATTAGTGCCCTCCAGTCGGAATATTCGCTGTGGAGCCGCGACGTCGGGGAGCTACCCGCAAATGGGACAACAAATTAACCAGGGCAACGCGGGTGCGAGTGGCTCCGAGCCGACGCTGCAGCAGATAGGCAACGGTGGTCACCGCATGAGCGGCGATATAACCCTCCACCGCTCCGCCAACGGCTGTATTTAGGGCCAAAGCCGATGCCTCGTAAAATGGCTGCCGCTCCAACAGCACATCGAGAATGACGTTGGTGTCAAAGAGCACCGCGCTCATTGGTGCTTGCGCTCAAGGTAATCGATATACTCTTCGCGCAGCTGAGCATCGCTCGGGGCAGGTTGCCCTTCATCGAGCAGCCCGCTCAAGCTCTTGATTCAGGGACTCAATGGCGGATGTCGGGGGGCATCCGGGTCTGGAATCTGGGCAAAAAATTGCTCGACAGCTTGGGATACAGAAATTTGGCGTGAGGCCGCCCAGCGTTTGGCCTTTTCGATAAGCTGCTTGTCGAGACGTAGGGTCAACTTTGCTTGCATGGTGACGTACAACTTCTAAATGTATTGTACGTCAGCCCTCATCGAGTTTACCGGACGCTAGCGCAGAGGGGCAGGCAGCCACTTGATCTGCACCTGGTTGCGGCCGGCGTCGATGCCGATACGGTAGCGCGCTTCGACACAGCGATCCGCAAGCCAGATGGGGTAACTGGGCAGCGCGTCGAGGGCTTCTCGAAGCAGCACTTCCAATAGCGGATTGGAGCAAAAGCGGATCTCGGGGGAGCTTTTAAGCAGGCAGCCCCCCAGCCTCAGGCAGAAGCTGGCCTCGGCGATCAGCTGGCCGCCCTCGCAGCCGTAGCGCTTTTTGAGCGGGTCTCGACCGCGGTAGATGCCGCGCTGGCTGCCAAAGAGCAGACTATCGAGATCGCTGGCCAGCACCGTCCCCCAGCCGTTCGCCGCCGGGGATTCGGGATCTTTTTCCAGCAAAGGCGGAACTTGCAACCAATCCATCATCGCGGGTGGTGCTTCAAAACTATTCGTACTTTAACCGCTCCTATATATCGACTCAAGTGCGGCTTCGCGGTTGTCCGCGGCGCTTTCTGTGGTGGTGTTCTCCGGCGGCGTTGTAAACGGCCTCGTTGGCGGCGGCCGATTGGAACAGATCCACCACCGGCTGCGGGTAGTCCACGCCCAGTCTCACCCCGAAGCGCTTCTGCTCGACGGGCAGCAATTTCCAGGGCTCGTGCACCCTGGCCGCGGGCAATCCGGCCAGTTCCGGCAGCCAGTGTTTGACGTAGGCGCCGTCGGGGTCGTAGTCCCTGGCCTGCTTGAGGATATTGAAGAAGCGAAAGCCGCGCGCGTCGTTGCCGACCCCGGCGGTGTAGTTCCAGTTGCCCCAGTTGCTCGCGACGTCGTAGTCGATCAGCTGCGACTCGAACCACTCGGCTCCCATGTGCCAGTGGATGCCCAGGTTCTTGGTCAAAAAGCTCGCGACATTCTGTCTGCCCCGGTTGGACATGAAACCGGTGGCCGCCAGTTCGCGCATGTTGGCATCGACCAGCGGAAAGCCGGTCCGGCCGCTCCGCCACAGTTCAAAGCGCTCCCAGTCCTCTTTCCAGGGAATGTCCAGTCCCCGAAGGCCCGAAGTGTAAAACAACCGATCCCCGTGCTTGGCGGCGATAAAGCGAAAGTAATCGCGCCAAAGCAGTTCGAAAATAAGCCAGTAGGTTGAATCGTTCTTGAGGCGCTTTTGTTCGTAGGTCTGCACCTGTTCGTGGATGTAGCGGGCGGAGAGGCATCCCAGGGCAAGCCAGGCTGAAAACTTTGAAGAATAATCGGCCCCGAGCATGCCGTTGCGGGTCTGCTTGTAGGTCTTGAGCAAACTTTTATTCCAAAAGTATTCGTCGAGGCGGGCGAGCCCCGATGTCTCGCCGCCTTTGAATTGCAGCACAGCCCGTTCGTCTGTGACCGGGCTTTCAAGACCCAAATCCGCCAGTTGCGGGATCTCGCCGGGATCGACTGCAGGCAAGGGTGGCAGCTTCGCAGGAGCGGGCAGGGGTGGATTGACGGCGGCGGCGCGCTCGACCTGCTTGCGAAAATCGGTGAACAGTTCCGGGATCGCCTCGATGGCGAAGGGCAAATCATCCGGGTGCACCAGGGTCGTTCCCCAGAACGGGCGCATCGGCACATTCAAAGGCGCGAGTGCTGCCTGAAGATTGCGCTCGACCGCCAGTTCCTCCGAGGTCACCTCGCCGTGGTAGTGGACGGACGCGATCCCCAACTCGCTTACCAGTGCCGGGATCACCTCCTCGGGATGGCCCCGGCGCACCAGCAGGTCGCTTCCCAGGCGCCCGAGCGAACGGCGTAGATCCGCGACACTTTCGAGCAAAAACCGGGCGCGAAACGGCCCAGTCTTCTCAAAACCGAAGGGCGTTTTGCCGAACTGGCGCGGGTCAACACAGTACAGCGGCACAATCCGGGCATGCTCGCGCAGCGCACGGGTGGTCGGTTCGTGATCGTGCAGGCGCAGGTCGTTGCGGTACCAGACAAGGACAGTTTTTGTAGACATCGGTGCACATCGATACCCTGCCTGCCATGATACGCAACAACCGCCGCCCTAGCGCTCGACCAGCACCACCGTCGAGACGGCCGTACCCTGTCGGGCCAGGTCGCTAAAGATCACTTGTTGGACCGGCTCGCCCAGCTTGCCCAGCGGTGTTTCTGCCTCGAAGCTGAAGCGGCCCCGCGCATCACCGTAAACGGCGTTGTTGGTGTAGATGAGCCCCGCAAGCGAGCGCACCTGATAGAACACCGCACCGAAGGGGCGGGCGGAGACCCCTGCCACTTTGTAGCTTTTGCCCATCACCAGGGCGTGGGCGGGTGGGGCGGTCTTCAGCAAGATGCCCTGGCCGATGAAAGCGTCGGCCGTAATGGGCGTGTCGGAAGGCTTGCCCGCCGCCGCCCCCCGGGCGCAGACGCGCTCGCCCTGTTTGGGCACACCGTCCGGGGCCGCGCTATCGGCCAGCCGGGCCGGGAGCGAAGTGAGCGAGGGCAACAGCGTCATCGCCCCAAAGTGCAGGTGTGGGGCCACACCGGTATCCCGGCCGCTTGCGGCGATGATTTGACCGGCCCCGACGCGCTCGCCGGGACGCACCCTCACGCGGCTCAGGTGGGCGTAGAGGGTGTAGAGACCGCCGCCGTGGTCGAGCACGACGCTCTTGCCGATGCCTTCGTCAACTTTGGGCACCGGCACCACCCGACCGGCGGCGGCAGCGGCGATTGGGGTGCCCGTGGGCATGGCAAAGTCCCAGGCGTAGCGGTTGGAGCGCTCGTGGTGGCTGTAGCCGCCCTGGTTGCCCTGGGTGACCACAAAACAGGCTCCCCGGGCAAAGGGCAATTGCAGCGGCAAAGCGCGGGCGTCGGCGGGCAGGCTGGAAAGAGCCGGCAGGATGAGCGGTGTCCGCGGGAGGCGGGCATCGCCCGCGGACGCCAAAATACCGCCGAGGGCCGCAAGCCCGACTAGGATGCCGGTGAGACGGAAGCGGGGATGCATGGGAGGCTCTCGGGTGCCAGGATAAATTTTTCGATGGCGCGGGCGACACCGTCCTGTTCGACTGTCGGGGCCACCCAATCGGCGAGCGCCTGCACTTCGGCAGGCGCATTGCCCATCGCCACCCCGATCCCGGCGTAGGCGAGCATCTCGGCGTCGTTGAACTGGTCGCCCACACACATCACCTCTTCGCGGGGGATCTGCAACATTTGCTCAGCCAAATAGCGCACCGCCAGCCCTTTGTTGACCTGGGGGTGGGCCACCTCTACAAAGGTTGGGTCGGACTTGGTGAGGTAGAGCGTCTCAGGAGCGTAGCGCTCCCGCAGCACCCCGAGCAGACGATCGGTCGCCGCCTCGCCGGGGGTGAGCCCCAAAATCTTGGTCGGTTCCGCCGTCAACACCCGGCGCAGATCGCCCACCACCTGGGGAGTGACCCCGGTGCGCTCGCCGTAGCGCCGACTTGCGGCCGTCAGTTCGCGCACGTAGAGCGTGTCGTTGAGGTATAGATGAACCGCCAGTTCCTCGCCCTCCAAAAACGCCAGCACCTCCAGGGTCCGCTCGATGGGTACCGGCCGGTGCAGCAGCACCCGACCGTCCAGCGGATCTTTGACCAGTGCCCCTTGATAGCTCACCAGCGGCAGGTCCGAACCCACCAGCCGGTAGAAAGGCAGTGCCGCGCGGTACATGCGGCCGGTGGCCACCGCCACGCGCACTCCCCGCTCGCGCACCCGGCGGATCGCCCCGATGACGGCGGCGCTGACCTGCAGTTGTCGGCCCACGATTGTGCCGTCGAGATCGAGAACGAGCAATGTAATTGGCATCGGAGCGAACTCTTTTGTCTTACCCACCTTTCAGATTAACAGCCGACGATCACCTGTTATTGCGAATTATTGACGGCCAAAGCGCTCAAATCGGCTCTACTCAAGGCTCTCATGCTTTAATATTTCAAGACAGATCTGAGGAGACGTCGACTACATGAACAAAGGCGAATTGGTGAAGGCTGTGGCCGAGCGAACCAAGATAACCCTCAAAGAAGCGGACGCCGTAATCAGCGCCGTCTTCGACGAAATCCAGGACACCGTCGCCAGCGGCGAAAAAGTCACCCTGGTCGGATTTGGCACCTTCGAAGCGCGCAAACGGGCCGAGCGGGAGGGACGCAACCCCAAGACCAATGAAAAAATGATCATTCCTGCAACGGTTGCACCGGCCTTCAGTGCGGGCAAGACCTTCAAAGAAGCAGTGCTTACCAACAACAAGTAGTAGATACCAGACTTTAAATAGGGATATGCAGGGGCATATCCCTATTTTTTGGTCGGTTCGGGAGCGGGGACCGTGGGAGCCGTCTGGGGAATGGCCGTCGCCGGGGTGTTCGCACCCGGCTGCTCAAGCCAGCCCGCGCTCAATACCAGGGTGATCGCCAGGAAGCCGGCCACCGCGGCCCAAGTTACCTTGTCGAGGTTGCTCTCGGCACTCTTTTGGCTCGAAAACAGCTGGGCGCTGCCGCCGATGGCGGCGATGCCGTCGCCCTTAGCAGCGTGCAGGAGCACTGCGACGACGATACCCACCGCCAGCAGCGACCACAGAACTCTTAGAACAATCACCAGAACGGTCACAGGGGTGCCTCCTATTCGTCGAGACGGCGGACCTGATTGAAGCCCAGTTCGACCGGCGTGTCGCGGCCGAAGATCGAGATGAGCGCCTTGAGGGTACCCCGCTCGGGGTTAACCTCAACCACTTCGCCGTTGAAGTCCTGGAACGGACCGGCGGTGACTTCGATTTTATGTCCAGGTTCGAGGTCGACCTTGATCACCGGCTCCTCCTGCTCGGCGGCGCGGAAGATACGGTTGACCTCCGCCGACCCTAAGGGCCGGGGGGTGACGTGGCCGCGCCCGCGGCCGTAGCGGCGGCGCTCCTCGGTGCCCACGAAGTTGATCACGTTCGGGGTATTTTTGACCACCTGCCAGGACTCGTCGTCCATCACCATATTGATCAGCACGTAGCCTGGAAAAATCTTCTCGGCACTCGCGGTACGCGAGCCTTCCTGCCGAATGCGCACTGCCTGGCGCTCGGGAATCTCGACTTTGAGGATGCGGTCGCTCATCTCCATCGTCTGGATGCGCTGCTCCAGATTGGTCTTGACCTTTTTTTCGCACCCGGAGGCCACCTGGACGAAGTACCAGTGCGGCTCGAGCGGCTCGGGCTTTCTTGCGGAATCCATCAGAAAATCAATCCCGATAACCATTTCAACAATTCGTCGAGCAAATAGATGAAGCTCGCGATCACCACCACGATGAGCACCACCGACACCGACTGGCTGATCAGCTGCTTGCGATCGGGCCAGACGACCTTGTCGAGTTCCCCGCGCACCTCGGTCAAAAACTGCCGGGGGTTGAACTTGGCGGGGACCTCGGGGGAAGTGGACTTTGGCTCGGTGGTCACTGGCGGGGCACTCCGAAAAAAAGGCGCGTGGTGAAGGACTCGAACCCTCGACATCAGGTTTTGGAGACCTGCGTTCTACCGACTGAACTAACCACGCATGCGTATCAGCCGCCCAAAGCGGCTGTGCAACTACCGATCTTAAAGATTGTCGATCCTGCCGTCAAGGAGCACCTTTCGAGAAGGGGCAGAGTGCAAACGCCCCAGGGCGGGGCCTCAGTTGGCCCTGCGCGTAATTTTTTGCTTGACGCGGGTGGCTTTGCCGATGCGGTCGCGCAGGTAGTAGAGCTTGGCGCGGCGCACCTTGCCGAGGCGGGTAACGGTCATGCTCTCGATGCGCGGCGAGTGGACCAGAAAGACCCGCTCGACGCCGATGCCCTGGAAGATGCGGCGCACTGTGACTGTGCGGTTGATGCCGGCGCGCGCCATGGAGATGATCGTGCCTTCAAAAGCCTGGATGCGCTCTTTGCCGCCTTCGCGGATGCGGACGTTGACTTTGACCGTGTCGCCGATGTGCAGCACGGGCAACTGGGTCTTCATCTGTTCCGCTTCGATCGAGCGGATGATCTCCTGGGCGTTCATGATTGGTTTTTGCAAATGCTCAACAGTGTCCCAGCCTATCACCACAAATCATCAGCGGCAAGTCAGTACAGCAGCACGCCGTCGCGGCCGTCGATCTCTTCGAGCAGCACTTTGACCTGTTCGTGGCGGGCGGTGGGCAATTTGCGACCCACCAGATCCGGGTGGATGGGCAGATCCCGCCAGCCGCGATCGACAAGGACTGCGAGGCGAATGGCGGCGGGGCGGCCGTAGTCGGTGAGCGCGTCGAGGGCGGCGCGCACGGTGCGTCCCCGGTAGATGACATCGTCGACAAGATAGACGTTGCGCTCGGTGATGTCGCAGGGGATCTCGCTGCGGCTGAGGGGCCTGACACCGATGTCGCGCAGATCGTCGCGGTAGAGGGTGATATCGAGGGCACCCACCGGCACGCTGGTGTTCTCCAGGCCGTCGATGAGCCGACCGAGCCGCTCGGCGAGGGGTACCCCCCGCGTATAGATGCCCAACAGCACCAGATCTTCGACACCGCGGTTGTTCTCGATAATCTGGGTGGCAAGCCGCTGGAGCGTGCGTCGCAACTCGGTGGCGGAGAGGATTTCGACAGGATCGCGGCTCATTGGGCCATATTATCTTGGGGACGGACCTTCTAGCGTTCGTCACAACCACAAGGAGGCATTGAGCATGGTCGGTTTTGCCTCAGATACGATGCACTGGGCCGGTGCCCTTGCGCGTCGCCCCACCGTGGGCGAGGCCCTCGCCGAAGCCACTCGGGCGATCCGCTCCCAGATGGCCGGCCGGCGGGTGGATCTGCTGTTTGTGTTCGCCTCCCCGGATTTTGCCCAGGATGCCGGGCAGTGGCTGGGGGAATTGCAGCGCGAACTGGCCTGCCGGGTGCAGATAGGCTGCTCCGGCGGCGGCATCATCGGTGCGGGCAGCGAGGTCGAAGGGCCGTCGGCGCTGTCGCTGCTGGCGGCGCACCTGCCGGGGGTCGAGCTGCGATCCTTCTGGCTCAAAGCCGAGGAGCTTCCCGATCTCGATAGCTCTCCCAAGACCTGGGAGAGTCTGATGGAAATCTCTGCCGGGGCGGCTCCCCATTTTGTGCTGATGGCCGACGGCAGCAGTTTTCCGGTCGACGCGCTCATCGGTGGCCTCGATTTTGCTTTTCCGAGGGCCATCAAGGTGGGGGGTCTGGCGAGCGGCGGCAACCGCCCCGGCCAGAACCGCCTGTTTTTTGGCGATCGGGCGGTGGGTAGCGGTGCGGTGGGGGTGGCCCTCGCAGGCGACATCGCCGTCGAAGCGGCGGTGGCCCAGGGTTGTCGTCCGGTGGGGGAAACCTTTCAGATCACCCGCGCCGAGGGCAACTTGCTATGGGAACTGGACGGCCAACCGGCTTTGCAGGTGTTGCAAACGGTCCTGCAGCAACTCGACGAGGATGAACAGCGCCTGGCGCGCCAGGCGCTGTTCGTCGGCGTGCGGATGAGCGAGTTTCATTCGGGTTCCGAGCAGGGCGATTTTCTGGTGCGCAATTTGATGGGCGTCGATCCGCGCACGGGCGGGTTGGCGGTGGGCGAATGGCTGCGCACCGGCCAGACCGTCCGCTTTCACCTGCGCGACGCGGCCGCCTCCCGAGACGATCTGCAGCTGGTACTGCAGCGCCACCGACTTGAGCACAGCGGCGCGCCGCCCGCCGGAGCCGTGCTCTTTTCGTGCCTCGGGCGGGGTGAATCTCTCTATGGCGAACCGAACGTCGACAGTACCCTGTTCGCCCAGGTCCTGGGTGAGGGGGTGCCGCTCGCGGGCTTTTTTTGCAACGGCGAAATCGGGCCGGTGGGAAGTACCACCTTTTTGCACGGCTACACCTCCTCCTTCGGCCTCTTCCGGCCCCGCACCTCCGGACGGCTTTGACAGCCTGTCCACTGCTTTGCCATAATAGTTAGCTGTTGTGATTTCGCTCGAACCAGGTTAACCAAGCGTGCACCGCGCGCACCTGTACGGCGGCAGGAGAAATATGGTCTACGCGATTGTGGAGACGGGCGGCAAACAGGTGCTGGTCCAACCGGGCCGCTTCTATGATGTCGAGTTGTTAGCCCTCGATGTCGAGGCCACGCTCACCTTTGACCGGGTGCTGCTGGTGCGCCACGACGACGGGACCACCGTCGGCCAGCCCACTGTCGAGGGGGCGGCTGTGCAGGGCCGTATACTCCAGCACGGCAAGGCGGCCAAGGTAACCGTCTACAAAATGCGTCCCAAAAAGGGCTATCGCCGCAAAAAGGGCCACCGCCAGCGTTTTACGCGCGTGATGATCGAATCGATCGATTTTGAAGGCAGGAGCTTCACGGCCGAAGCGAAAGCCGAAGCAGTATCCAGCACCTGAGGAAGTAACCATGGCACACAAAAAAGGTACAGGCTCCACCCGCAACGGCCGCGACTCCAACGCCCAACGCCTGGGTGTCAAGCGCTACGGCGGCGAGCGGGTCAAAGCCGGCAATATCCTGATCCGTCAGCGCGGCACCAAGATTCACCCGGGCGCCAACGTCGGGCGCGGCTCCGATGACACGCTTTTTGCGCTCATCGAGGGTATCGTCACCTTCGAGCGCCTCGGCCGCGACCGCAAGAAAGTGAGCGTCTACCCGATTGCCCAGACGGCGATGCAGCCCGTAGCCGCCGAGTAGAAGCATTCAATGCAAAAAGCGCACTGGAGGTAACCCCGGTGCGCTTTTTGATGCAGCTCCCTATGGCTGGGCGCTCTGGCTTGCAGTACCCACCCCGGCCGGGTAACCGGCGGCGCGCAGGGCTTGCTCGAAGGCGACCACTTCGCTTTTTTTGAGGGTGTCGTACTCGGCAAGGATAGTGGCGGTCTGCTGTTTGACTTTTTCGAACTTGACCAGCACCGGCTGGTTGGGTCCGTCGTAGCTGCTCTGCAAAGCCCCGAGCACAATAGCGATCTGATTGGCGACCTCGGCGGTGCGGTCGTAGATGCCCTGGCGATCTTCGTTGGGGGCCATGCGGTCCGCCAGGTTCGCCAGTTTGGCATCTAGAGCCTTGCCGCGCTCGGCAAGCGACGGGTTGGCGGGTTTATCCCCCTGCGTCGCCGTCTGGATCGTCTTGCGGGTATCCCAGATCTGCTGGTAGGCCTTCGCCACCGATTCGAGCATCGCCCCGGCTTCGAGCGCCAATTGATAGCTCTGGCGGCGCGCCGCCGGGTAGTAAGGAATGCGCGGATCGGGTTTTACCTCGAAACTCTGGCTCACGATCGAGCCCTGGTACTGGATGCGGGCGGTGTACTTGCCCGGCGGCACCAGCGTCCCGCGCCGCTCTTTGTCGGCTTTTTCGCGCTCTTTGATCCGCTCCGGGTCGCTGAGGGGAAACTGGGGCACGGCAAATTTTTCGCGGCGCAGATCCCAGGCAATCCGGTTGAGACCTGCCTTCATCGGTGCTTTGACCGTGCGGATCACCTTGCCGGTGTCGTCGAGAATCTCGATGTCGAGTTTCGCTTCTTCTTTTTTCTGGGTCTCAGCGGCAGGGCCAGAGGCGACGGGTTTGTCCTCACCGGTTGCCGGGGCTCCGGAAGGGGGAATCGGCCGGCTACTTTTGGGTGCCGTGGCCGCTTCTTCTTTGTCTTTGTCGGCTTCTTCGCCTTCCTCGGCGTCGGCTTTGGCGGGCTCCAGGCCGGGGCCGTTCAGCACGTAGGTCAACAGCGCTCCGTAGGGGCGCGCTTTGCCGCGAAAGAGCGCGTCGCCCGCAAAGAAGTACGGCCCCGAGAAGGGGGCAAAGTGCATCTGATCGGGATCGGCCACCGGGAACAAGTACAGCGGTTGGGTGGCAATTTGCTCATTGATAGAACGCAGCGGCCGGATGTCGTCGAGGATGTAGATGCCCCGGCCGTGGGTGCCGATCACCAGATCTTGCTCGCGCGGGTGGACCACCAGATCGGTGACGGGCACCGTGGGCAGACCCTGGGTCCACTTGAACCAGCTTTTGCCGGCGTCGGCGCTCACGAACAAGCCGAATTCGGTGCCCAGGTAGAGCAGGTCCGCCTTCACCGGGTCTTCTTCGATCACGTGGGCGAAGCCGTCGATCGTGGGGGTGACCAGACTCTTCCAGCTCCTGCCGTAGTCGCGGGTGACAAAGACGTAGCTCTGCCAGTTGGAGCGGCGGTGATCGTCGAAGACCACGTAGGCCGTGGCCGGGTCATGCTTCGAAGCTTCGACGTGGGGTACCCAGGTACCCGCCGGGACCAGCCCCGCTTTTATCAGACTGTCCGAGACGCGCTGCCAGCTTTTGCCGCCGTCGGTGGTGAGCTGCACGTTGCCATCGTCGGTGGAGGCCCACAGCAGGCCCTTTTTGAGGGCACTGGGCGCAATGCTCAAGATCGTGCAGTGGTTTTCGGCGGCGGTGACATCGCGGGTAAGACCGCCGGATTCGGCCTGTTTTTGCTTCTCAGGATCGTCGGTGGTCAGATCCGGGCTGATAATCTGCCAGGAATTGCCCTTGTCCGGGCTTTTGTGGACGAACTGGCTGCCGTAGTAAATCGTCTTGGGGTCAAAAGGGTCGATGGCGAGGGCCGCGTTCCAGTTGTAGCGGTGCTTGGTTTCTGTCTCGGTGGGGCGGATGGCTTTGCGCACGCCGGTGCGGGAATTGAAATAGAACAGGTTGCCGCCCTGGCTCATCGCATAGCCGTACTCGGCGTTCTCGGGATCCGGCAGCGTGGCGAAGCCGTCGCCGAAGCCGACCGCTTCCCAGCTGGCATTGAGGATGCCGGAAGGTTTGAGCGCATTGCTGGGGCCGCGCCAGGAGCCGTTGTCCTGCAGGCCGCCGTAGACGTTGTAGGGCTGCTCCATATCCACGCCGATGTGGTAGAACTGCCCGAGCGGCAGATTATCCACGAACTGCCACTTTTTGCCCCGGTCGTAGCTGATCGCGATGCCGCCATCGTTGCCATTGATGAGAGTATTGCCGTTCGGGTGAATCCACAAAGCGTGGTGATCGGAGTGGATGCCCTGGGGAGCGGTGGGCTTGAAGGTTTTGCCGCCGTCGGTGCTGATATCCAGGTTGACCTGCAGCCGATAGAGCAGATTTTCGTCCTTGGGATTGACTTCGAGGTCGGCGAAGTAAAAGGGGCGCGGGTTGATGTCGGGGCGGGTGTTGACGGTCTTCCAGCTTGATCCTCCATCCTCGGAGCGCAGCAGCACGTTTTTGTTCGCTTCGACCAGGGCATAGACGATCTTTGGATTGCTCGGGGCGACGGCTATACCGATGCGGCCCAGTTCTCCGGCCGGAAGTCCGTCTTGGGCTTCAAGTTTGCGCCAGCTGCCGCCGCCGTCGGTGGTGATATATAGGCCACTTCCCGAGCCGCCGGATTTGAACGCCCACGGCCAGCGGCGGTGCTCCCACATCGCGGCGATGAGCTTGTCGGGATTGCTCGGATCGATGGCCAGATCGCCCACGCCGGTCCGCTCATCGACGTAGAGGATCTTGTTCCAGGTTTTGCCGCCGTCGGTGGTCTTGAAGACGCCACGATCGGGGTTCTCGCCCCAGGTGGTGCCCATCGCCGCCACGTAGGCGATGTCGGGGTTGGTGGGGTGCAGCAATATTCTGTGGATGCGCTCGGTTTTTTCGAGGCCCAGCTTCTGCCAGCTCTTGCCGCCGTCGATGGATTTATAGATGCCGCGGCCCACCCCGGCGCTGTTGCGGGTGTTCCCTTCGCCGCTGCCTGCCCAGACGATCTCGGGCTGGGGCTGAAAGACGGCCACCGCCCCGATCGAAGAGGTGTCCTGCTCGTCAAAGATGGGCTTCCAGGTGGTGCCGCCGTTGGTGCTTTTCCAGACGCCGCCCGTGGCGGTGCCGATGTAGATAATCTCCGGCTGGGCCGTCACCGCCGCGACGGCGGCCACCCGGCCGCTCATGTTGCCGGGACCGACATTGCGCGCCTTCATACCGGCAAAAAAGAGTTTGTCGTAGGCAGCGGCGGCCGGCAGGGCGCCCAGCAGGCTCACCAGGACAGAAACAGCCAGGATTTTCGCGCGCCGTCCAGCGCTTTGCCGGAGCTTCAAGCCAGTCATGCCAATCGTCCTTTTGTGTCAAGGTGTTCGATAACACAGGTAACTGTAGCTGATCTTCAGCCGCAGATAGCAGCCGAAAACACCGTCAGGACCGGCAGTTGCCGGACGATTACACTGGAGGAGGTGCTTCGGGCACTTTGCCAGCACCGCTGCGAGAACGTTCTATGACTACACCGGCACCGCTGCAATCCACCAGTCCGCCGCTTGTCGAAGGGATCAGCACCCTGTACGGCGTCGATTGGGAACAATTCAAAACGATCGAAGCCACCCTGGCCCATCTGGGCAAAGGGGTCAAACTGTCGTACTTCAACGGGGTGCTTGAAATCATGTCCCCTGTCGGTCCCCGGCACGAAGACGTCAAGAGCACCCTGGGCCTGTTGTTGGAAGCCTATATGCGAGAAAAAGGCATCCGGTTCTACGTCTGTGGCGGCTTCACCATCGAATCCCCCAAGACGGCCTCAGGCACCCCGGACGAATCCTACGCCATCGGCACCCGGAAGAAAATTCCAGACATTGTCATTGAAGTCGTCATCACCAGCGGCAGGCTGGATAAAACCGAAATTTACAGACCCAAGCAGGTTCCGGAAGTCTGGTTCTGGAAAAAAGGCCAAATTACGCTATTTCACCTGGAAGAACAGGGCTACGTCCAGCGCGAGCGCAGCGTGTTTTTTCCGGCTCTGGAGTTGTCGGTGCTCCAGCGCTATCTGGATTTTGCCGACCAGTACGACGCTGTGAGCGAGTTTGTAGAAGCCATCCGCCGAGGAGACCAGTAGGCTGGTCATGGCAGTACCGCAGAAGCGCCTGCCCGGAGTGTGCTCTCGTACCAAAAAGCAAGTATGCCATTCCTTGCACTGTGGCTGTCGGCGTTGGGTTTGTGGCTTTGCGGGTTGCCCGCTTCCCTGGCTGCATCTCCTGCAGATCTGATGTATATTTTTGCGCCCGTGCTGCAGGAAAATGCCTTCGATGCAGGCACACGATCGGGGGGTATTGTGCCGACGTGCAATTTGGGCAGGATCAATCGTCCTCTTCGTCGTCGGTGATCAGCCGGTTGAGCTTTTGTTTGATTTGGGCGTCGAAGACTTCCCATTTGAGCTGGTTGAAAGCCGAATTTTCGCTGCTACCCGCAAGAAAACCCACCGGGATTTCAAAGCCCCCCGCGCGCATGCGTCCACCGCCAAAAAAGCGGCCCTCGGCGTCGTGGCCGAAGGTCTTTTTGATAAATTCGTCGGGGTCAAGGGTCAGCTTGTTGGTGCGCAGCGAGCCTGAGACCATCTCGCGTTCGTCCTCGGTGCGCACGATGCCGTAGACGACGGCGGTGTGGATGTTCTCCTCGGTGATCAGAAAGTCCGCCGCCTGGGGAATGGCGTCGCGGTCCTCGTAGCGCAAATAGCCCACCCCGGAGACCGAGAAGCTGTTTTTGACGATCCGGTTTTTGAGGGCGCGCTCGATGACGTCCATTACCCGGCGGGAGCGGGCGGTCTGCAAAATCGCCTCCAGCAACTTCGGATCGTAGAAGCGCGCCAGATAGGCAGCCGCCAGGAAGTCTTCTTCTTTGGCCTGCATCAGTTGATGGGTCTCGGAGCGCAGGCCGTGCATCAGGGCGGTGGCCACCTTGACGTGGTTGGGATCCGTGGCGTCGAGGCTCAAAAGCCCTTCTTGAAAGTACTGCACGAACATCGTGGCGGTGGCGCCACAGGTGGTGCGGATGTCGGAGAACTGGGGGGCGAGGTCTTCCTGGGGAGCGTGGTGATCGACGACGGCAATCACCGGCAGTTTGGCCTGCTTGACCAGCCGGGTAATCTGGCTGGTGGTGCCCTGGTTGTCCAGAAACACCGCTCCATTAAATCCGCTCAAGTCGCGCTGCTCGGTCTGTAAATTCCAGCGCTGTGCAGGTAGGCCCGTCAGGCGCACCAGGGCGATATTTTCCTGGTGGCTGAGCGTACCGGCGTAAACGTTGACGCATTCGATATCGAACTGGCGGCAAATCAGGCCGTAGGACCAGGCGGCACTGAGGGCGTCGGGGTCCGGAAAATCCTGCAAGACGACCAGATGTTTTTCATCCGGGTGTTTGGAGAGCACCTGGCGCAGTTTGTCGGACCTGCGCATCTGGCCGTTGCTCTTGACTGGTGGGGGTGTCTGCTCGACGATACCTGCCCCGGGCTCCATATCCGCGCTCCTTCAGCTCGGCTTTGCTTCTATTGTCTGCTGTGCGGCGACGTCGGCCGGAAAGCTCCAGATGAGTCCCAACCACAACCAGAGCAGGCCGTTGATGCGGGCGTCGTAGAAGGGCACATCGGAAAGCCCGAACAGCAAGTAGGAGGCCAGGGCGGCGACGAGTCCAGCTAGCTGCCAGCGCGCAACACCCTTTAACATTACTGCCCGCTGCACTCCTGCGCACAGGGTCCACAGATAGAATCCGACCAGCAGCAGGGCGGCGGGCAGACCGGTTTCGGCGCTGTAGGTGAGATAAAGATTGTGGGCATGGAGCAAATTGGCCGCATTGCGCCCAAAGATTTCGCTTTCGACAAACGGAAACGTCTGCAGTCCCCAACCGGTCCAGGGGCGCCGGCGGGTCATCTCGAAGGCAATTTGCCAGGCGTCGAAGCGGTTGATGAGCGATTCGAACGAGGCGGTGCCGCTGGTGACACTCTCGGCCACCTTCTGCCAGAGCGCCGCAGGTACCACCCGCCGCAGCAGTTCGACGACACTCCATTCAGTCGGACCCAGACCGGCCACCGCCACCACCGCCGCCGCCGCCGCCAGGGAGAGCACCGGCACCAGGCGGCGGGCCACCACCAGCAAAGCGACGCTGGCCAACAGGGCAATGATCCAGGCGTTGCGCGAGGCGGTCCCCACCAAGGCGATGCCCACCGCCCCAAAGGCTGCCCAGGCCAGGGGCCGCAGGCGCGCTTCACCACCCAGAGCCGTGGACAGGGCCACCGGCAGTACCAGCAAAAAGTAGGCCGCCGCCGAAGTGGGCCAGGCAAAAAAGGCCGTCACCCGATCGAGGATGCCTGCCTCCTGCTTGGAGCCAATCACCAGCAGCACCAGGCCCTTGACCGGTTCCCACTGCCAGTTGCTCCCGGAGGCCCACTCGACAAGTCCTACCCCGCCGGTGACAAGCGCCCCCACCAGCACGACCTGCAGCACCCGGCGCAGCCTGCCGGGACTGTCGACCAGCCGGGCGGCGAGGCCAAAAAACAAAAAAAACGGCCAATAGTTGAATAGCCCCAGCAGGCTGTCGCCCGGCCGCACGCTAAAAGGAACCACTGCCACCAACACCAAAGCCGTCGCCGCCAGATAGCGTCCGGCCGGACCGAGGCGGTGCCCGACGCCGCCTCTGGCCAGAGCCGCCAGGGCCACCAGCCAGCAGGCGAGCGTCACCGGAGAAGCGACAGGTAGCGCAGCAATTCCTGCTAGAAAGGCCATCCAGCTCAGCCGGGCGGGGGCCGGCCAGGCGAGGGCGCGTCCCGGCGATGGCTTGGCGGTTCTCAAAGGGCGTTCACCAGCGAGCGATCTGTTTTTTACGCTACCACAGCGGCCCTCGGGGACCGGATTGCGGCTTGCTGCCAAACTGTGAATCGGTGCCTCGATCCAGCGGGGCAAACGGGTAGACTTGGATGCACCCCGCTTGATGTCCCATGCCGTCCGAGGAATCTTCCGGAGTCGATCAGCCTGCCTTCTGGGAATATCGCTACCGCGGCGGCCAGGATCGTTGGGATCTGGGTCAACCGGCGCCTACATTTGTGCATTTGCTTTCTAGCTCCGAAGCGCCGCCCTTGGGGACGGTGGCGGTACCGGGCTGCGGGCGCGGCCACGACGCGCTGTTGTTTGCCGCCCGCGGCTACAAGGTGTGCGGTTTCGATTTTGCCGCCGACGCCATCGCCGATGCCACCCGGCTGGCTTTGCGCGCCGGGGCGGCGGCCACTTTTTTGCAGCAGGATCTTTTCAACCTGCCCCGGCCGTTCGCGGGGTTGTTCGACCTGGTGGTCGAGCACACCTGCTTTTGCGCCATCGACCCGGTCCGGCGCGAAGAGTACGTCGAGATCGTCCACTGGCTGCTCAAACCCGGTGGGGAACTGGTGGCCATTTTCTTTGCCCATCCCCGCCCCGGCGGCCCGCCCTACCGCACCGACGCGGGCGAGATCGAGCGGTTATTCTCGCCGCGCTTCAAGATCACTGCGCTTTTACCCGCGCCGATGTCGGTACCGAGCCGCCGGGGGGAGGAGCTTTTTGGGCGTTTCGTGCGGGCTTAGGAAAAATCTACCTGCCAAAGATGGGCCCACAGGGCTGTTTCATTCTCCAAAAACCCCATTCGGCCATGTCAATAAGCTTGACCTGCTCAACAAGCAATAAGGCTTTTGCCGCTCTCGATTCTCATTTGCATCCAATGCAAAGCTAGAATGAAACAGCCCTGACAGTGAAATTGACGGCGGGGGATTTGTAGATGGACGGGTCGTTTGAGAATAGCCAAGTCGCGAATGATTACTTTTGGTGCTTGATGGACACGGTCAATGAACCGTCCACAACCAGGGCAACGCATGCCGTCACTGAGAGGGCGCAACTGCAACAGCCACCCCTTGTCGGTCTTGGAGTAGGATTCGACGTAGATGTTCGGTAGTTCGAGGAGTTCGGTGATTTCGAGGCCCATTGGCAGAATGTATAGCTGCACACATTCTACACACTCGTTTCAGGAGACCCGGCGTGCAGACGTTCACGTGCCCAGTTAGGCATTTGCTCAGACATGAGTTTGTGCAACTGTGCAGGAGAATGTGTGATAGTTAGATTTAGAAGTCGAGGCATCGGTTTTCGCAGAATTACTACTCCCTATTATACCGCTTAAATATTTAGTGATTTGGTATTACAGGCCTCGATACTGTTACAAATCTGCTTCGAGTCGCGATCCTAGTAAATGGATCATAAGCACCCGTTACCACAGCATTATTGTTGGTGGATCGATTTCCTAATGCTTGCTCTCGGGGGCGTGCAGTTGTCCAAAAGCGAATGATCGAGTATTCATCTCTAACCTCAGGTTTACTAAGTACAAACGCGCTTATTCCTGATGGCGAAAACTCCTGTTGCATTTGCTGGCCGCCGATATTATTCGCTGCTGCAACCATAGCTGTTCGTAAGGCACTTTTAAGTACAGACTTCTCAATGATCTGATCCGCAAAAGCTCTAGCATCGTTGTAATGATTTTGACTATTGATGCTGGTGGCGGTCATCATTGGAATGACAAGTATTAACAACAGAAGGCAGATGATTACGGAGGGCATTGGCGCGTATCTCCAATGATGTACATCAGATGTGAACCGCTCTCTTTGGGACCTGTTAATAGATAGCTGAAAAGCACTGGCGAGTCGCTGAGTTTGCGGTCGTAAGGTTCGTTGATAAGGATGCCGCCCGTCTGGCCGCTGCCTTCGTAAATGGATAGCGCAGGTGTCTCGACAGCAGCCTGCGCGAACAGTGCCTGGATCTCCTCGGGTGAACGATTGTTCACAGCTAGTAAGGTTGCGGGCTTCACGCATCCCTGAAAATCAACGTTGACAAACTCTTTGGTGCTCTCAGGGGTGAGCGGATAGCTGCCGGCGAGGCTGGTGGCCTGGAAGGCCGGATTGTCCCAGTTGTTTGCTGTTTGCTCGCTGGCCAACTGGTCGAAATAATCGATGAATTCGGCAAAACGCATGATGATTTGGCCTTTGAGCACACTCTCGCGCGTGGATACCGTCACCGCCGTCAGTCCGCCAACACCCGCCAGAATAGCCGTCGCCACCAGGATGCCAACCAATGATTCGCCGCGGGTTGTGCGTATAGAAGAAGTGGCCACTGTGCCCAGGAACAAGGACAACCCGATTAAATTCCATTCTTGGGAAATTTGCAAGCGACAGTGCTTAGTTTCAGGTCTTAGGGAAAACTATTGACCATCTGGGCCGTGTACCCTTTGTCTACACCGCCTTACTCTCCGAGATATCCGCAGCCCAGCGGCGAGCAAGTCTTTGTGGCGCAGTCGACACGCATCGTGCAGGCCCTAGAAGAGTAAACCCAGCCCACCCACCGATTCTCGTGCTTCTCCGTTCCGCTAAGTCCGGGGGGTGTCGGGGGGCTGGCAGCCCTCCGACGCGGGGAGGTTGGAGAGCGCGAGAGGGGAAGCGCGAAGGGGGTTCCGCCTCTCGCTCCACAGACCCTCGTGCAAAGCCAACCCCCAAGTCTCAGGTTCCAGGATGAAGGCAAACGTCCATAAGGTTGCAGGTGGCCTACAGTGTACGCGGAACCTTAACCGCTTTAAGCTGAGAAAAACTCGACCGACCCATGCCCTATCTAGAAATCGACGGCACCAGGCACTTTTACGTCCTCAGCGGCCAACCCAAGCCGAGGCGGGTGCCCCTGGTGCTGGTGCACGGCTGGTGCGGTTCGTCGCGCTACTGGGAACCTGTTGCTGAGACCTGGGCAGAGAGGACCGTGTGTCTGCGCTACGACCTGCGCGGGTTCGGGCAATCTCCCCTCACACCTGATTCGAGCCAGGATTTTTCACTGGAAGCCTATAGCCGCGAACTGCTGGCCCTCATTGACCAGCTCGGGTTCGAGCGCATCGACCTCAACGCCCACTCGATGGGAGCCTCGATCGGCCTGGCCTTTGCCAATTTGTTTCCCGAGCGCGTGCGCAAACTGGTGCTCACCTGCACCGGCGTGTTTCAGTACGAAGCTCTGCTGTTCGAGACGTTTTATCTGGCAAGCAACGTGGTGATCGCGGTGCGGCCTGCCTGGATGGTGAATTTTGCCGTCGCCCGCAAAGCCTTCCAGCGGCGGTTCGTCTACAAGTTGCTCGAAGATCGCTGGGCACGGTTGTTTATCGAAGACTACGTCGTCGCTCATCAGGCAGCCGCACAGGGGACGCTCTATAGTTCGATCGGCAAACACGCCACCTACGAGATGCCCGACGCTTTTCGCAAACTCGCGGTGCCGACTTTGCTGATTAGCGGCGAGTACGACCAGATTATTCCCGCAGCAGGAGCGAAGCGGGCAGTGGCAGTCAATCCCGGCCTGAAGCTGAAGATCATTCCCCAGACGGGACATTTTCCGATGCTCGAAGCGCCCGGCGCCTACCTGGAGTCGATGAACAGCTTCCTGGAGTCCCCCGGATCCGGGGCTTAATCCCCACTAACTTGGTGGAGATTTAGTATCATAGGAGAGTCGTCGCGCGAGGTGCGGCCGTGGAACTTTCCGCCAAAAGTGAATACGCTCTGCTTGCCATGCTGCAGCTGGCCCTCGGCCACGGCAAGGGCGAGCCGATGCAAATCAAAGAAATTGCCCAGTGCCAGTCGATACCCGACCGCTATCTGGAGCAGTTGCTGGCAGACCTGCGCCGCCACGGGCTGGTCAAATCCCAACGCGGAGCGCGGGGGGGGTACCTGCTTGCGCGCGAACCGTTTGCCATCCACCTGCTGGAAATTGTCCAGTGCATCGAAGGGCAGGACGAAAACGAGACGGCCCCCAATACCCTCGAAGCGAGCATCGTCCGCGAGGCGTGGGACGAATCGCGCCGGGCGGCCGAGCAAGTGCTCAAAGGCCATACGCTCCAAAAGCTCTGCGAACTGCACGACCGCCGCCAGAGCACCGTCATGTACTATATCTAAGCGAACCTGCCACCCATGCATATCGCTCACGACATCACCGAACTGATCGGCCGCACTCCGCTGGTGCAGCTCAACCGTATCCCGGCCGCCGAGGGTGCCCTTGCCCGCATCGTGGTCAAACTCGAAAGTTTCAACCCGGCCGCCTCCGTCAAAGACCGCATCGGCGTCTCGATGATCAACGAAGCCGAAAAGTCGGGCTTTATCCTGCCGGGCAAAACAACACTGGTCGAACCCACCTCCGGCAACACCGGCATCGCCCTGGCCATGGTGGCGGCGGCGCGCGGCTACCGGCTCATCCTCACGATGCCCGAGACGATGAGCAGTGAGCGGCGGGCGCTCCTGCGGGCCTACGGCGCCCAACTCGAATTGACCCCCGGTTCAGAAGGAATGCGCGGGGCGATCCGCCGCGCCGAGGAGATTACCCGCGAAGTGCCCGACGCGTTTATACTCCAGCAGTTTCGCAACCCCGCCAATCCCAAGATCCACCGCGAGACGACCGCCGAAGAACTCTGGCGCGACACCGACGGGCAGATGGATGTCTTTGTCTCCGGGGTGGGTACCGGCGGCACCGTGACCGGAGTGGGCGAAGTCTGGAAGGTGCGCAAGCCCGGCGTGCAGATTGTGGCGGTGGAACCGGCGGCAAGCCCGGTGCTCTCCGGCGGTAAACCCGGATCGCACCTCATCCAGGGCATCGGCGCGGGCTTTGTGCCGGATGTACTGCGGCGCGACGTGATCGACGAAGTGATCGCCGTAGCCGACGACAAGGCCCTCGAATACAGCCGCAGACTTGCCAAAGAAGAAGGGCTTCTCTCGGGCATCTCTACCGGGGCGGCTCTGTGGGCGGCTCTGCAGCTGGCCAAGCGTCCCGAGAACACCGGCAAGCTCATTGTCTTTATTCAACCCAGCTTCGGCGAGCGCTACTTGAGCACGGCCCTGTTCCAGAATGAAGGGCAATCGCCCACCGCCGTCGCCCGCTAGGAGCGGTCGGTAAGCCGCCGGTTGCGTTGCAAAAAATAGTGGCTATCCCTACAGGAAAATGCAGGCAATAGTCGATGCGTAATCCTGCGGTAGTAGGGTTCGTTTCTGCTGTGCTTCGTGCACACCACCCCAGAGACAAAAAATGCCAAACAACAACGACGACAAGGGCAGTAGCGACGATACCACCGGGAATCTGTCCCATGAGGAAAACGGCCACGAGCCGGATCCCAAACCCGCCGGGGGGACACCGACGGACGACGAGTTGGGAGGCGAGACCGAGAACCCCCAAAATTTCAGCGAAGAACCCCTTCCAGAGGATGTGCAAGGCTTCCAGATGCCGGATTGGCTGGATCCTGCCGACGGCGACATCTTCGGCATGGACAACGACACCGCTATGTTGGTCGGCGGCATTGCGACTGCTGGAGTGCTGGCGATTTCTGGTGCCGGCGCGCTGGCGGCCGGTGGAGCGCTGGCTACCGGCCTCGTGTTGGGTTTAGGGGACGACCTGCTGTTCGACCAGGGTAACGAGACCGTCGAGGCGTCGGCCGACGGCGTCGAGGGCGCAGAAGGGGAAACGGAGGTCGGCTTCGTCGCCGACACCGAGGACACCTTCGCGCAGGACGACAGCTTCGATGAGAACGCCAATTTCTATTCCGAAGACCCAGAATTCTACGCTGCGGAGGAGCCGCAGTACGGAGACACCGCTTAGTACCGCTTGCGTTTGGAGGGTGGTCGTTCGGTCATTATCCCCGGCGGTGCAGGTATCTGGGCACGGAGTTGCCACTACGACCGGGGCGCTGTTATATTCGTGAGGAACATCAACATTCACCAAATAGGAAAAGGGAGGTGGTGCCGATGAGTATACCTGGTACTAACTTGAATCTTCGGACCGCAAACGGTCGGCTGTGCGCCGGAGCTGTGGCTCTCTAAGAGTTTCCTTTCGGCAGTCAAGACTGCGGAATATCCAGATTCGCCGGGACGCCCCCTTAGCAACTGCTGAGGGGGCGACTGGTTTTTAACCGGTCACATCGGCAAAATCAATTGCTGCTGGATGCGCTCGAGCACCCGGTTGTCGAGGGCCTCTTTGGCGAGGCGGATGGCGCTCAAGATGCCCTGGGCCTTCGAGGAGCCGTGGGCGATGATGCACACACCGTTGACCCCAAGAAGCAGCCCACCGCCGTAGGCCGCGTAATCCATGCGCTGCTTGACTTGGCCCAGGTTGTTGCGCATTAGGGCGATACCGATCTTGCCGGGGATGCCCCGTGGCAACTCTTCGCGCAGAATCTGCAGGGCCACCAACCCGACACCCTCGGCAAATTTGAGCAGCACGTTGCCCATGAAGCCGTCACAGACGACGACATCGAAGCGGCCGGTCATCACGTCGCGCCCTTCGCAGTTGCCTGCAAATGGGACGTGGGGGTTTTTGACGAGCATCTCGTAGGCGTCGGCGACCAGTTCATTGCCCTTGCCGCGCTCCTCGCCGATGTTGAGCAAACCGACTTTGGGCTCCGCTACCCCAAGCACGTAGCGGCTGTAGAGCGCTCCCATCAGGGCGAACTGCTCCAAAAAGCGCGGCCTGCTGTCGGTGTTCGCCCCAACATCCAACAGCAGCACCCGCTTGCCCAGTTTGAGCGTCGGCAGCATCGCACCGATAGCGGGCCGCTCAATGCCGGGAAGCCTGCCGATGCGAAAGAGGGCCGCCGCCATCGCCGCCCCGGTGTTGCCGGCGGCCACCGCCGCCTCCGCCCGGCCCTGTTTGACCAGATCCATCGTCACCATGATCGAGGAGTTCGGTTTGCGGCGGACGATCGTGGGCTCCTCGCCCATGCCGACCTGCTCCGGTGCATCGACAATTTCGACCGATTGGGCGGCATTGTGCCTGCGCAGTTCGGGCAAGATGGCCTCGGCGCTACCGACCAGCACGATATCGACACCCAACTGTGCCCGGGCCAAAAGGGCACCCTGCACGATTTCCTGTGGGGCGTAATCGCCGCCCATGGCATCAATTGCGATGCGCACGGTCTTTTCCCATCCGTTCACTCCCGCTGCCCGACGAGGGTATTCAGCACCGTTGTCTCTGTAAACCACTGTATCGGACGGGGGCAAGTCTTACTGCTGCCGACTTCGAAAAGTTCGCGATCACTTGTCATTTTCCGGTGGCCACTGGATATACTGAGCAGTATGGCAAGCTCAGACCGCTGGCACTGCGGGCGGTGATCCTCCTGAGGCATGAGGCACGATGAATGAGTAAGCACCAGCCTGCGCCGCCCTGCATCGTCGATGTCGGGCTTGTCGTCAGCAAACAGGACATGATTCGTGTCCTCGAGGATCTAGGAAGGGTCAGCTACCTGGATATCCAGGACGGCGAGGTGCGCCGGGTTGGCGAAGCCTACGTCATGGAAGTGTTCTGCGATCCGTCCGGGGCGACGATGATCGCCAACCGCACCATCTATCTCAACGTCAACAGTTTCGATTGTCTCCAGCTTGACTGGCCCACCGGCGAGCGCCCGCAGTTCAATCTGCTGCAGGAGGGGCGCGTCGTGCGGCTTATCCCCGCCACCGACCCGCTTGAAGAGCGCGACAGCGAAGAGCATACCCAGGCGATTCAGCAGCGGCTCAACACGGGTCTGCGCTCCGTGGTCGAAGAGGTGCTCATGGAGTCTTCGTGTCTTTGCGAGGACTGGGACGAGGACGACGACGACGACCTTGACGGCTAGGTTTGCCTTCACCATCGAGCACCGCGATGGCGAAGCCCGCGCCGGTACCTTCAGCACCCCCCACGGGCCGGTGCACACGCCTAGCTTCATGCCGGTGGGCACCCAGGCGACCGTCAAAACCCTGACGCCTGCCCAACTTGCCGAGACCGGCGCCCAGATGATCCTGGCCAACACTTACCACCTGAGTCTGCAGCCGGGCGCGGATATCGTTGCGGAAGCCGGCGGCTTGCACGGGTTTATGCAGTGGCCGGGGCCGATGCTCACCGACTCCGGGGGCTTCCAGGTGTTTAGCTTGAGCAGCTTGCGCACGATCGACGATGACGGGGTGACTTTTCGCGAACCGAAAAGCGGCGCCCTCGTGCGCTTTACACCCGAGCACGCCGTCGCTGTGCAAAACGCCCTCGGGGCGGATGTGATCATGGCCTTCGATGAGTGCCCACCTTACCCGGCCGGCCGCGAGCAGGTTGAAGGGGCGGTGGAGCGCACTTTGCGCTGGTTCGAGCGCTGCGTGGAGGCTCACCGCCGCCCGGAGCAGGCCCTGTTCGGCATCGTGCAAGGCGGCATCTGGCCGGATCTGCGCCGCCGCTGCGCCGAAGGGCTCGTCGCGGCGGATCTGCCCGGCTACGCCATCGGCGGGGTGAGCGTCGGTGAGCCGCACACGCTCATCGAGCAGGTGGTGCGCGTCACGGCCCCTCTGTTGCCGGAGCACAAGCCGCGCTACTTGATGGGAGTGGGCACCTTCCGCGAAATGGCCCAGGCGGTGGCCGTGGGAGTGGACCTGTTCGACTGCGTGATGCCCACCCGCGTCGCCCGCCACGGTAGTGCGCTATTGCTCAGCTCCGGGGGCGACTGCCGCATCAACCTCAAAAACGCCCAATTTCGCCGCGCCTACGAGCCGCTCGACTGCGCGTGCCGCTGCTATACCTGCCGTCACTTCAGCCGCGCCTACCTCGCGCACCTGGTGCGCAGCGAAGAGATCCTGGCGATGACGCTGCTATCGATTCACAACGTCGCCACGCTCACCCGCTTCGCCGCCTTGCTGCGCTCCGCAATCGCTACGGGGAGCTTCGTTCGGGAGTTTGCGCACTACTTGCAGAGCGGGCCTGAGCCAGTACTCAGCAATTAAATCAAACTCATAATGTCTATAAGCAGTGGTTATCTAAAAAAGAAAGATCTTCAGAGCTTAAAAACTCAGTAAAATAGAGCGGGATAAGTGCAACCCTGCCGGGAAGTAGTTGGACACTGCTTCCCTCTCTAATTAACAATTCAATCGCCTGCCCGCTGCAGATGTTCTTCTTGCCCGCAAGCAGGTATTGTGATGTGGCTGTACCATCTCTTCCGGAGAATGCTTCTGTTTGGCTAGACTGGAGGCGGCTCTACCACAGGGAGACTCCACGATGGCAGGACAGGGAAGTGCAGGCAACGTGATCGCAGCGGCGCTCAGTTTCTTCGTACCGGGCCTGGGGCAGCTCACCCAGGGACGCCTGCTCACGGCCGCTTTGCATCTGCTCTTCAGCGGCATTCTTTGGGTGGTGAGCTTCGGCACCCTCGGCTGGATCGTCCATATCTGGTCGGCCTACAGCGCTGCGGTCTGGCGCACCTAGGATTTTGGACTGTCGTAGGGCCGCAAGTAGGCTACGAGAATATGCTTAGTCTGTTCGAGCATCTGGAGATGATATTTTTCGTCCCCTAGAACCCCGGCGGTGAGTAGCGTGCAGCCGGTGCGCACGCACACATCGGCGAGCAGTTCGCAGCGCTCGGGCACCAGGGCCGGATTGCGCATCGAAAGCAGCGCCGCAAGCACTTTGACCAGTTCGCGATCGAGGCTCTCGTCCTCTGCTTCGCACAGATGGGGGGTGAGCTGGTGCTGCAGCATCACCGCCCGAAAGCCCGGCTGCGGCTGAAAATCGCCGTAGGCGTCGATGACATCGCCAACCATGCGCTCCAGCCCTACCGCGGCCATCGCCGGGGTGAGCACCTGCGCGCCTAGCGCGTGCAACTGCAAGCAGTAGCGCGCGTCGAGGGCACGGAAGATGGCCTGCTTGTCCGGAAAAAACTGGTAGAGCGAACCGATCGAAGTCTTGGCGCGCGCGGCAATTGCATTGGTCGTCGCCGCCTCATAACCCACCTCGGCAAAAATCTCGGCCGCCGCGTCGAGAATGCTGTCGACGCGCTGCCGACCGCGCTCCTGCTGAGGGGCACGGCGCATCGAAACGGCTTTGGCTGGCGTGCTGGTCATGCCATCAGGTTAACAAGCTTGACAGATACGAGCAATAACTCATATTCTCTGCGTCAAACCGAGGTTTGAGGGCTGCAAGACCGAAACGCATCTCCATGGTACTTTGCAGCAATTCCAGCTTAGCGGTAGTAGGTAGAGGCTGCGATTCTGCTCTGCGGAGCAACAGGTTTGTTAATCGTCTGTAGGGATCTGCAGCTCTTTGGGCAATGTTGTCCAGTTGTTCGAGATCAATTATGAGTTCCGGGATTTCGCCGTAGCGCTGGAGCAGGTTGAATTCGAGAGCTTTAGCAGAGTCAACAATAGCAATCAACCGCTGCAACAGGTCAAAGATCTCGTTTTCTTCCGGTAATCTCGCCATCAGCTCCGTTCACTGCTCCCGTTTGAGCCTGGCTTCTATGCGGCCGATCTCCAGCAGATCCCGGGGAGTGAGGTGGCTGGTGCGCAGTTCATCCCCCGCCATCTCCAGGACCAATCGTCCCTGAGACCAGACTTTGAGGTGCCCCTGCCATTTCTCGACGCGGTAGGGCTTTCCTTCGTAGATGCGGCGAGCCTCGGCATTCGGCTGCAATGCCTCTTTATCCAGCAACCGTTCGATGATCTCCACAAAGCCTCGCGTTTTTAAGCCGCACAGCCCGCGCCCGGCATCGGGCCTATCGGTAGATTCTTCCATCGCTTCTGGGTAGCTCTCTTTCCATTGTGGCGGTGTTTCATCGCTGTCCAATCAGCAATGCGACACCACCCAGGGAGACGAGCACTCCCAAGACGGCCCGGTAACCGACTTTCTCGCCCATCCAGGCGGCGATGGGCAGCACGAATAATGGGCTGGTGGCGCACGCAAGCCCCGTACCCGCCAGCCACAGCGCCGGGACCGCAAGGGCCATGGCGATGGTGATTTTGATCAAATTGAGCTCCAGCGGCAGGATACGCCTGCCCACCAGGCTCCAGATCACCGAACCCACCGCCCACAAAAAGGCGGCGGCCAAAGCCGCTAGTTCACCGCCCAACGCCGGCACCGTCCACTCCCGCGCAACGATACTTCCAGCCTAGAAAGTCAAATTTGATACGTCCAATACTTATCAAACAGCTAATTTATATTGAAAAGCTATAAATAGTGGGTGGCTGTGGAACTTCGGCATCTGAGATATTTCCTGGCGGTCGCCGAGGAGCTGCACTTCACCCGGGCGGCCGAGAAGCTGCACATCGCCCAACCGCCCCTAAGCCAGCAGATTCGGGCGCTGGAAGTCGAACTGGGGGTGGAGCTGTTTGTGCGCACCCGCCGCAAGGTGAAGCTCACCGAGGCCGGGCGGGTGCTTTACGAGGAAGGGCAGCGGGCGTTGGCCCAACTGGAGCAGGCGGTGCGTTTGGCGCAGGGGGCGGCGCGGGGCGAGAGCGGGCGGCTGGCGGTCGGGTTCAACAGTTCGGCCGCCTACAGCGTGCTGCCCGCGATTTTGCGCACCTACCGGCAACGCTTTGCCGAGGTCGAACTGGTGCTGCGCGAGGCGACCACCGACCGGCAGTTGACAGACCTGCGCGAGGGGCGGATCGATGTCGGATTTTTGTATTTGCCGATTGGAGATCCGGCTTTGCGCTGGGCGGTGCTGTTGAGCGAGCCGCTGGTGGTCGCGGTGGGGGAATGCCATCCCCTGGCGGACAAGCCGAGCCTGGCGATTGCGGATTTGGCGGCCGAACCGCTGATTCTCAACCCGCGCGCCGACGGCCGCCGGTTTTACGACCTGGTGACAGAAATTTTCGAGCAGTCGGGCTTCAAGCCGCGCGTCGCCCAGGAGGCGGCGCTCACCCAGACGATCGTGAGTCTGGTGGCGGGCGGCGTCGGCATTGCCCTGCTGCCCGATTCAGCGCGCCAGTTTCAGCGGCGAGCGGGGGTGGTCTACAGACCGCTTAGTGAGCAGATACCTCATCTGGAAGTGGCCGTCGCCTGGCGGGCGGAGCCCCCGGCGGTGGTGCGCGAGTTCGTGCGGGTGGCCCGGGAGATCGTCACTGCCGCTGTCACCGCCGGACAGTCTGTCTGACGGCAGGACGTTTTTCTGGGGAGGGTTTGGCCGATGGCGCACAATAGGAGGAGCAAGGGAGGCGGCAATCGGAATGTACAGCCCCTTTAGGAGTGCTGCATGAGCGAACCATGGCAACAGTGGTTGAAAGCTTTGACAGAGCGCCTGGACAACCAGATCAACTTGATGGCTGAATTGCGGGTCGGGCAGGTGGTCGCCAACCAGCAGATGGCCGTCACCCAGCAACAGATCGGTGAAACCCAGCGCCAGATCGGTGAAACCCAGCGCCAGATCGGTGAAACACTACAGCTAGTCGGCGAGACCCAACGCCAACTGGCTGCTACCAACACGGCCGTGTTACAGCTCACCGATGCCTTTGGCCGAATGTTGCCGGTCATCGAGACCCAGCAGCGGCAACTGCAGGTGCACCAGGAGCGCATCGAGGATCTCTATCGCGCCCAGGGGCACATCCTGCGCAGGCTGTTCGGCGAAGAAGAACAACCCTAAGCAGGACACAGCAGATCTTCATGGCAGGGTGGTGGCCTTGGGAATGGTGATCAGCGTTCAGCAACTCGCTACCGTGCGATTCAGGGCACCCGAATCACTATTTTCGCTTTTGAAGCTCATCTGGTGGGAGATTCAATAATGTTGTATGCCTACAGGCTCGGTAACCAGGCCCATTCAAGTTTGAAGTGCAACAGCACCTGACTGAGCTAAGAATGGCCCATTCAAGTTTGAAGTGCAACAGCACCTGACTGAGCTAAGAATACCTCCCGTGGTGTCCGATAACCAAGCACTTTTCGCGGGCGGTCATTGATCATGTCCATTGCCCTTTGCACCTGCT
>JAESGW010000361.1_pt1 | contig 57353 bp, 49 predicted proteins | sample 9269791 | NCBI WGS metagenome assembly JAESGW01 (sample SAMN16773120, study PRJNA677053) | algae metagenome | isolation source: Aphanocapsa lilacina HA4352-LM1 and co-occurring heterotrophs from near cave... | place: USA: Maniniholo cave, near Haena, Kauai, HI | collected 2009-07-28
GAACGAACGCGCCAAGGCCATTCACCAATGGGCAGCCAACTACAACCTGGCACGCCCACACTCGGCCCTTGGAGGCATCAGCCCGTTCCAAAGACTGAACAACCTTCTTGGAAACGACAGCTAGGCCCGGCGGGCGGCTTTCTCCAGCTATTGCAGCGTCGATGCCTTGCCGGTGGAGAAGGGTGACTGTGCCGCCGGCGGCAGCGCCGGCACGGGCTCGTCCTGATGCTGCGGTTCGCGCGCGATCGCGTTGACGACGCGGAAGCAGACGAACATCGAGACGACACCGAACACCACAGCGCCCAGGCCCCAGCCGGCGATGACGCCGATGGCGCCCCAGTAATGCGCGCCGATCCAGACGAAGGGGATGACGCCGAGCGTCGAGCGGCCCCAGTTGAACACGGTCGAATAGGTCGGATAGCCCAGATTGTTGAAGGCAGCGCTCGACACGAAGATCGCGCCGTTGAACAGGAAGCTGCCGGCGGCGAAATGGCAGAAGAACACGATCAGTTCGCGGGCGATGCCGTCGGCGCCGAAGGCGCTGGCGATCGGGTTGGCGAAGATCGCCAGCAGCCCCCACACAGCCAGCACATAGACGATGGTGAACAGCAGGCTGTCGCGCATCGTCGTGGTCAGGCGCTCGAACTTGCGGGCGCCGTAGTTCTGCCCGAGGATCGGCCCGACGGCACCCGACAGCGCGAAGATGACGCCGAAGGCGACCGGCACCAGGCGGCCGATGATCGCCCAGCCGGCCACTGCCTGGTCGCCGAAGGCAGCCATTTCGATGGTGACATAGGCGTTGCCGACGGGGGTCGCGACCTGGGTCAGCATGGCAGGCACGCCGATGGCGAAGAAGGGCCTGACGGCCTCGCGCAAACCGCTCAGATCGGGGAGCTTGCTCAGCCGATGCACGACATGGGCGCCGTGCAGGCCGATGGCCAGCATGACGAAACGTGTCAGCACCGTCGAGATGGCGGCGCCGTCGAGGCCGAGGTCGAAGCCGAAGATCAGGATCGGGTCGAGAATGGCCGCGGCGATGCCGCTGCCGAGCGTCACATACATTGCCCGTCGCGCATCGCCGACGCCGCGCAATATGCCTGTCGTGCACATGCCGAGCGCCATGACAGGGAAGGACGGCAGCACGATCTGCAGGAACCGGGTCGACAGGTCGAGCGTCGCACCGGTGGCGCCGAGCAGGGCGAGCAGGGGCCGCAGGAACGGCAAGGCAGCGAGCGTCATCACAAGCGTGGCGACGCCCATGAACACCATCGAGGCGCCGCCCATGGAGCGGGCCTCCTCGCGCTGGCCGCGGCCGAGGCATCGCGCCACCAGCGCGCCGCAGGCGATGGTGAAGCCGATCGAGATCGACAGCGTGAAGAACAAAAGCGTCGAGGCAAAGCCGATGGCCGCCGCCAGCTCCTCGATGCCGAGCAGGGAAATGTAGAACAGGTTGAGCGCGTCGACGATGAAGATGGCGATCAGCCCGACCGAGCCGGTGCCGGTCATGACCACGACATGGCGCATGGTCGAACCGGTGGTGAATTTTGCCGGTGCCGCCGCCGGAGCCTGTGTGGACATGCGATTTCCCTGGAAATTTCGGCGGCGAAGCACCGCATCACGGTGGTTTGACCATGCACCCGCCCATTGCACAAGCGGGTTGGGGACAATAGATGGGGTGGTACGGGCCGCGTCCAACGGGCGGCAAGCAATCGGAACATGCCAAATGAACGATACCAACGACGCCGCGAAACTGGCCGACCGGGTGGCGAGCCTCGTCGAGGCGGCAAAGAAGGCCGGCGCTGACGCCGCCGACGCGGTTGCGGTACGCGGCCGCTCGACAAGCGTTTCGGTGCGCCTCGGCAAGGTCGAGGCGACAGAGGCCTCGGAGAGCGAGGACATGTCGCTCAGAGTGTTCGTCGGCCAGCGTGTCGCCAGCGTTTCGGCGACCGCCGCCTCCGACCCCAGGGTTCTGGCCGAGCGCGCCGTGGCGATGGCCAGGGTATCGCCGGAGGATCCCTATCAGGGCCTGGCCGATGCCGCCTTGCTGGCGCAAACGCCGCGCGACCTCGACCTGTTCGACGACACCATCGTCTCGGCCGAACGCCTGAAGGAAGACGCGCTCGCCGCCGAAGAGGCAGCGCTCGCCGTCAAGGGCGTGACCAATTCGTCCGGCGCCGGTGCTGCCGCCGGTCTTGGCGGGCTGGTGCTCGCCACCTCGCACGGCTTCGTCGGCCATTATGTCGGCTCACGCTTCTCGCGCTCGGCCAGCGTCATCGCCGGCGAGGGCACGGCGATGGAGCGCGACTATGATTTCTCGTCACGCATCCACTTTGCCGATCTCGATGCATCGGCCGATATCGGCCGCAGCGCCGGCGAACGCGCGGTCAAGCGGCTCAACGCCCGCAAGGCGGCAACCGGACCCGTCGACGTCGTCTTCGATCCGCGCGTCGCGCGCGGCATTGCCGGCCACCTCGCCGGCGCCATCAACGGCGCCTCGGTGGCCCGCAAGACCAGCTTCCTGCGCGACATGATGGGCAAGCCGGTGGCTTCCGCCGCCATCACCGCCATCGACGAGCCGTTGAAGCGGCGCGGCCAGGCGTCGCGTCCGTTCGACGGCGAGGGCATCGAAGGTGCGACGCTCAAGATGGTCGACAAGGGCGTGCTCAACCACTGGTTCCTGTCGACATCGGCGGCGCGCGAACTCGGCCTCGTCACCAATGGCCGTGGCGCGCGCAGCGGCTCGTCGGTCACGCCGTCCTCGACCAATTTCAGCATCGAGCCGGGCGAGCGCTCGCCCGAGGACATCATCCGCTCGCTCAAGCGCGGCTTCTATGTCACCGAGGTGTTCGGCCAGGGCGTCGACATGGTGACGGGCGAATACAGCCGCGGCGCTTCCGGCTTCTGGATCGAGAATGGCGAGATCACCTGGGCGGTGTCGGAGGTGACGATCGCCTCCAACCTCAAGGACATGTTCCTGCGCATGGTGCCGGCAAGCGACCTCGACCGCAATTTCGGCACTGCCGCGCCGACGCTTCTGATCGAAGGCATGACCCTTGCAGGCGACTGACAACATCGACAATTCCGACCTGAAGGCCGAACTCGACCTGCTGCGTGCTGCTGCCACCGAGGCCGGGCGGATCGCCATGGGCTTTTTCCGGCAGAGCCCGGAAGTCTGGTTCAAGGGCGGCAATTCGCCGGTCAGCGAGGCCGATTACGCCGCCGACCACTATTTGCGCGAAACCCTGACCGCGGCACGGCCCGGCTATGGCTGGCTGTCGGAGGAAACCGCCGACAATCCCGACCGGCTCGGCGCGCGCCGCACCTTCGTCGTCGACCCGATCGACGGCACGCGCGGCTTCGTCGAGGGGCGCACGGCATGGTGCGTCAGCGTTGCCGTCGTCGAGGCCGGCCGCTCGCTCGCCGGCGTGCTCGAATGCCCGGCGCGGCAGGAGACCTTTTGGGCGGTCAAGGGCGGTGGCGCCTTTCTCAACGGCCAGCCCCTGAAGGTGCGCGAGGCGGGCGAACGCATGCGTATTGCCGGTCCCAAGCCGATGATCGACAAGATGCCTGTGCACTGGCAGGGCAGGCTCGATCGCGAGACCTACATTCCCTCGCTGGCCTATCGCGTGGCGATGATCGCCAACGGGGTGCTCGATGCGACTTTCGTCAAGCCCAATGCCCATGATTGGGACATCGCCGCTGCCGAGCTGATCCTGACCGAGGCGGGCGGCAAGCTGCTCGACCGGCATGGCGACAGGCTCGCCTTTGCCGGCAGTGACATCGTTCACGGCGCGCTGATGGCCGGCAGCGGCACGCTGCTCGATGTCATGGCCGGGGTGCTTGCCAGCCACGACGGTTGATGATTTTACCGACTGTTCCAAAACGGCGCGCTTTGGTCTAGATCAGGCGAGCCCTGAGATGATGAATCAAGGAAACAGATGTCCGAAGAAAACGGAAAAAAGCAGCTCCTGCATCTGGTGTTCGGCGGCGAGTTGACCAAGCTCGGCGGAACCGAGTTCCGCGACCTCGATGCGCTCGACATGGTTGGCATCTATCCCGACTACAAGTCGGCCGAGCTGGCCTGGAAGGCAAAGGCGCAGGCAAGCGTCGACAACGCCCACATGCGCTACTTCGTCGTCCACCTGCATCGGCTGCTGGAGCCCGACACGAAGGCTGCCGGTCAGAACTGATGGAGCAACCCCGCATGGCGTCGCCGGCCGTGAGGCCCGCGGCGAAGAAGAAGCGCGTCAAGCAGCCGGCGTCGAAGACGTTCTGGCGCCGCATCCGCGAGCCGCTTGCCAAGTCGCGCTTCGCCAAGGGGGCGGTGGCGAGCCTGTTTGCCGGGGCGATGCGCTTCATCAAGCTGACCAACCCGATGGTCAAGGGCTCCTATGCGCTGGCCGGCGGCAGCCATGCCGACAGCGAGCCGCTGATCGTCGGCCTGTGGCACGGCCAGCATCTATTGGCGCCGGCGCTCTATCCGAGCCAACGCGGCCTGGTGGCGATGGTGTCGCGCAGCGCCGATGCCGAGCTCAATGCGCTTGTCATCAACAAGTTCGGCATCGAGGCCGTGCGCGGCTCGGGCGGCCGCGAAACCAGGCGCAAGCACGAAAAAGGTGGCGCCGTGGCGCTGATCGCCCTGAAAAAGGCGCTCGATGCCGGCAAGAACGTCTGCATGATCGCTGACATTCCGCATGGCACGCCGCGCGACGCCGGCATGGGCATCATCCTCCTGGCCCGGCTGTCCGGGCGCCCGATCGCACCCGCAGCGATTGCCACCAGCCGTCGCAAGGTGCTGGAAGGCAGCTGGGACAAGACCACGATCAATTTGCCGTTCGGCCGCTGCGCCATCTTCGTCGCGCCGCTGATCGAGGTTCCGACCGACGCCGACGATGCCGAGATGGAGCGCAAGCGCCAGGAACTGACCGCCGCGATCGACCATGCCACCGAGCAGGCCTACCGCCTGGTCGATGGTGGCAAAGGGAGCGGTGGCAAATGAGCGAACGCTGGGCTCGCGCCTTCCTCAGAGCCTATCGTTACGCAGGTGCCGCTGCCTATCCGATGGTCGGCGGCTATGTCGCCTGGCGCGCCTCCAAGGGCAAGGAAGACCGCAACCGCCGGCGCGAGCGCTACGGCGTGCCGAGCCGGGAGCGGCCTGACGGGCCGCTGGTCTGGTTCCATGCCGCAAGCGTCGGCGAGACGATCGCGGTCGTGCCGCTGATCGAATCCATCCTGGGCTATGGCATCAACATCGTGCTGACCACCGGCACGGTCACCTCGGCGCAGGTCGCCGAGGAACGGCTGGGCGGCCGCATCATCCATCAATATGTGCCGCTCGACCTCAAGCCGGCGGTCAGCCGCTTCCTCGACCACTGGCAGCCGGATCTGGCAATCATTGCCGAATCCGAAATCTGGCCGATGACCATCCTCGAACTCGGCGCCCGCCGCGTGCCGCAGATCCTGGTCAATGGCCGCCTGTCCGACCGCTCCTTCAAGTCGTGGAAGAAGCGCGCCTACATCGCCGAGGCGCTGTTCGAAAACATGGCCCATGTGGTGGCGCAGTCGGAGGTCGACGGCGAGCGTTTCCGCGCGCTCGGCGCACGCCCGGTCACCGTCTCGGGCAACCTCAAGGTCGATACCGCGCCGCCGCCGGCCGACGAAACCGCGCTCTACGCCATCCAGCGCCAGATCGGCCGCCGCCCGACCTGGGCTGCCGTGTCGACCCATGACGGCGAAGAGGTGATGGCTGCCGAAGTGCACGCCATGCTGCGCAGCCGCCATCGCAGCCTGTTGACCATCATCGTGCCGCGCCATCCCGACCGCGCCGCGGCCCTGGTGACGGAACTGACCGCCCTGGGCCTGAACGTCGCCCGCCGCAGCACCGGCGACCGCATCACCCCTGACACCGACATCTTGCTCGGCGACACCATCGGCGAGATGGGACTTTACCTGCGCCTGACCGAGATCGCCTTTGTCGGCCGTTCGATGACGGCCCAGGGCGGGCAGAACCCGCTCGAGCCGGCGATGCTCGACACCGCCGTTCTCGCCGGGCGCAACGTGCAGAACTTCCGCGACACCTACCAGCGCCTGATCGACAAGGGCGGAGCCAAGATCGTCCGCGACCGCGACATGCTCGCCGGTGCGGTCAACTTCCTGCTCGGCAACGAAATCGCACGCCACGACATGATGTTGGCCGGTGCCGCCACCGTCGAGGAAATGCGCGGTGCGCTCGCCCGCACGCTGAAGGCGCTCGAACCCTTCATCCACCCGCTGATCGTGCAGTCGCGCCTCAAGGGCGCGGGCGGGAGGTAGCTCTGGCCAGCGAAGCGCCTCCTTTCTGGTGGGAAAAGCCGGACTGGCGCGCTTACGCGCTCTATCCGGTGTCGGCGCTGTACGCCTTGGTGGCGGGCCGGCGGATGAAGGCGGCGAAGCGCGAAAAGATGGACGCACCGGTGCTGTGCGTCGGCAATTTCACCGTCGGCGGCACCGGCAAGACGCCTGTTGCCATAGCCCTTGCCAGGCAGGCCAAACGCATGCATCTGGTGCCCGGTTTCCTGTCGCGCGGCCATGGCGGCAGTTTTTCCGAACCGCACATCGTCGATCCTCATCACGACAGCGCCAAGCATGTCGGCGACGAGCCGCTGCTTCTGGCCGAACATGCGTTGGTCGCGGTGTCGGCCAACCGAGCAGCCGGCGCGCGCATGCTGATCGAGCGCGGCTGCAATTTCCTGATCATGGATGACGGCTTCCAGAGCGCGCGCATCCACATCGACTATGCGCTGATCGTCGTCGACGCCCGTTATGGCCTCGGCAATGGCCACGTCATCCCCGGCGGGCCGATGCGGGCGCGGCTGATCGACCAGCTCCGCTTCGCCGACGCCGTGCTCAAGATGGGCGAGGGCGAGCGCGCCGATGCGGTGGTGCGCCGGGCGGCGCGTGCCGGCAAGCCGGTCTTTGCCGCTGTGGCGCGCCCACGCGGCAAGAAGGCCTTTGCCGGCCGTCGTTTCCTGGCTTTCGCCGGTATCGGCCATCCGGAAAAGTTCTTCGCCACGCTGGCCAAGGCAGGGGCGACGGTGGTGCTGGCGCATCCCTTCGCCGACCATCATTTCTACCTGCCCGACGAACTCGAGGATCTGGTCACCGCCGCGCGCGTCGGCGAGCTCGAACTGGTCACGACGTCCAAGGATGCCGCCAGGTTGCGCCATGGCGCGGCGTCGCCGGAATTTCTCGAAAACCTGAATGTGCTGGAGATCGACGCCGTCTTCGACGTCGAGAACGCGCCCGAGCGCATCATCAGCGAGACGCTCGAAGCCTGGCGCCGCCGGAAGATATCAGGTTGAAGATATCAGGTTGAAAATCTCAGCCTGAAGATCTCAGGCTGGCCGGCTTATTTGCGCGTGCGCAGCTCCGGGTTCATGTCGATTTCACGCGACAGCGACACCGCGGCATCGCGGTAAGGTTCCTGGCGGGCGACGCTCCAGTATTTGAGCTCGTCCAGCGGGATGGATTCCCCCGTCACCGCGCAGCGCACGAAGGAACCGGGGCTCGTCACCTGGAAATCGCCGTCGAGATAGCGGATGCGGGCTTCGCGTGCGCCGGGGCCTTCGAAACGGTTCATCATGGGCTTTCGCTCAATCTCCCTGTGCCGGCTGCCGGTCGCCGGCGGCATCGCCTGCCGAAATCTACAGTTTCTTGACCCGCTAAAGAAGGGGGGCCATCAAGGCGGTCGCCCGTCAAGAAGGGCGGGCCGTGCCTTGCCCGGCTTTTACGGTCACAGAACGTCCTGGGTCAAGTTACCTGTCCTCGGCGAGGAAGCGTTCGACCGTCTCCAGCGACAGCCCGGCATGGTGGCCGATGCGCCGCGCCAGCTCGGCCGCAGCATGTCGCGGCCGTCCCGCAGGGCGATCGAGCCAGTAGGACACAGGGTTCAGCGCGCGGTGTTCGTCGACCATGACGAGATGGCCCGCCTTGAGCTGGTTTTCGGTCAGCGGCGGCCGCGCCAAAGCGATGCCGAGACCGTGGCTCGCCGCCGACAGCACCAGATTGTAGTCCTCGAAGCGCCGGTCCTGCGGTCGCGGTCGGTAGTCGAGGCCGTGGGTGCTGAACCAGGACCGCCAGCTCGACGCATCGGAATCGTGGATCAGCGGAAAGTCCAGCAGCCTTGCCGCGTCGCCCTTGCCGATGCGGGCCGCAAGTGCGGGTGCTGCGATGGGAAAGCAGTGCTCCTCGAACAATTGCGTCGAGATCCGCCCCGGGATCTTGCCGCGGCCGCAGCGGATGGAGAGATCGATGCCCTCGTCGGCGAGGTCGGCCTGGCGGATGTCGACGTCGAGCACGACGCGCAGCTTCGGCTCGCCCGCTTCGAGCTGCGACAGGCGCGGCATCAGCCACAGCCCGGCAATCGACGGGATCGAGGTCAGCCGCACCACGGCCGCACCGCGCGGCTCGACCCAGCGGTCGGTGGTGTCGGAGATCAGCGAAAACGCCTCATTGGCGCGCAGATGCAGGCGCTGGCCCTCGAGCGTCAGCGTCACGCCGCGCGCCCCGCGCTCGAACAGCCGGAGGCCGAGCCAGTCCTCCAGCTTGGCGACCTGCCGGCTGATCGCGCCATGCGTCATGTTGAGCTTTTCGGCCGCCGCCGAGAAGCTGCCGCTGCGCGCCGCCGCCTGGAAGGCGCGCAAGGTTTCGAGAGGGAGCATCTGTTCTGAGCTGTGATCCATGCTCACAGCTGAGCCTCGATTTATTCGTTTGTCAATCAGCTCGGTGTCGGCGACATCTTGGCATGCAGACCCAGACTGACGAGGCCCAGCCATGACCGCCCAGACCACCATCCAGACCGGCAATCCGACACAGCGGTCTTCTACTGTCACCGTGCTTGCGGTGGTCGTGACGATCGTCGGCTGGGCCTCGTCCTTTCCGGCCATCCGCGCCGGGCTCGATGCCATCGATCCGATCGAACTCGGCGCGTTGCGCTTCGCCATCGCGGCCGTGCCGTCGGCGATCTACCTGATGATCCTGCGCCCGGCCTTGCCGGCGCTGAACGAACTCTGGCGTTTTGCCTTTGGCGGCGCGGTCTTCATCGCGCTCTACACGGTGCTGCTCAACTATGGCGAGACGACGGTTTCGGCGGGGGCGGCGAGCTTCATCATCAACGTCAATCCGATCATCACGGCGGTGCTGGCGATGATCCTGCTCGGCGAGCGTTTTCCGGTGCTTGCCTGGGCCGGCACCTTCCTGTCCTTTGCCGGCATCGGCATCATCGCGCTCGGCGAGGGGCAGGGGCTGACCTTCAACACCGGCGCCTTGCTGATCCTCGGCTCGGCGTTCTGCACCTCGCTGAGCAGCATCGTCCAGAAGCGCCTGTACATCAGCCATCGGCCGCTGACCGTCTCGGCCTGGAACATGATCCTCGGCGCGCTGTTCCTGGCCCCGGCGCTGCCCAACGGCCTTGCCCAGATGTCGGTCGCCTCATCGGAACCCTTCTGGTCGGTCATCTATCTCGGCATCGTGCCCAGCCTGATCGCCTATGGCAGCTGGTCGGTGGCGCTGTCGCGCCTGCCGGCGTCGCGTGCCTCCAACTTCATGTATTGCGTGCCGCCGGTGGCGGTGGCGATCGGCTTTGTCTGGCTCGGCGAGACCCCCGGCCTGTTCGGCATCCTGGGCGGCGCGCTGGCGCTGGCCGGTGTGGTGCTGGTCAATCTCAAGCGCTGAGGCGGGCGGGCTGTAGCGACTTGATGGCGCCAGGTGGCAGCACCTGGCGCCATCAATGTCTGAAGCGGTTTTCCCCAGGAGTTGCGCAAAAACAAGGAGATAGCGCGTTTCCTTGATTCAGGCACAAGTGCTGCGCTCCGGCGCAATTCCAGCAGGGCTGTGCAGCGCTTTTCCGTCCGAGATTGTGTAGAAACAAGGAGATAGAGCGGTTTCGCGATTCAGGATGAAAAGCGCGAAACGCCCTAGCGGCGGCCGAACAGCTTTTCGATGTCGGCGAGCTTGAGCTCGATATAGGTCGGGCGGCCGTGATTGCAGGTGCCCGATCCCGGCGTCGCCTCCATCTGGCGCAGCAGCGCGTTCATTTCCTCAGGCCTGAGACGGCGGCCCGAGCGCACCGAGCTGTGGCAGGCCATGGTGGCGGCGATCGCATGCAGCCTTTCCTTCAGCGTGTCGGCGGTGTCGCTGTCGGCGATCTCGTCGGCGAGGTCGCGCACCAGCTTGACGACGTCGGTTTCGCCGAGCATCGCAGGCGTTTCGCGCACCGCCACGGCTCCAGGGCCGAAACGTTCGACGCCGAGGCCGAAGCGGGCCAAGGTTTCCGAATGCAGCGCCAGCCGTTCGGCGTCTTCTTCGGGCATGTCGACGATTTCGGGCAGCAGCAGCATCTGCGAGGGGATCGGCCGCGCATGCAGCGCGTTCTTCAGCGCCTCATAGACAAGCCGCTCATGGGCGGCGTGCTGGTCGACGATGACGAGCGAGTCGCTGGTCTGGGCAACGATGTAGTTTTCATGCACCTGCGCCCGGGCAGCCCCCAGTTCGGTGCGCAGCAGCGCTTCGACCACCTCTGACTGGCCGGCGCGGGTATCGGCACTATCAAGCGGTCCGGCGTCGAAGCTCGCCTGCGCTGGCTCGGCAAAGCCCGCGTCGAGCGGCCGGAACGGTGAGCGCTGCGGTTCGTAATTGGCCGAGGTGGCGGCACGGAAATCCGGCCGTATCTGCGGGTTGTAGGCGCGATGGCCGTTGGCCGGGCCGGGGTGGCCGTAGCTGGTCGGCCCCGGCCGGAACGCCCCCATCATCGCCTGCGTGCCTGTCGTCGCCGGCCGGATGCCGGCATTGGCCAGCGCCTGGCGGATCGCGCCGACGATCAGGCCGCGCACCAGGCCGGGATCGCGGAAGCGCACGTCGGCCTTGGCCGGATGCACGTTGACGTCGACGATGGCCGGGTCGAGCGTCAGGAACAGCACCGTCACCGCATGGCGGTCGCGCGGCAGAACGTCGGCATAAGCGCCGCGGATCGCCGAGGCGATCAGCTTGTCGCGCACCGGCCGGCCGTTGACATAGGCATATTGCTGCAGCGCATTGCCCCTGGTGTAGGACGGGATCGAGACATGGCCTTCGAGCCGCACGCTCTCACGCGCGGCGTCGATGGCGATCGAATTGTCGGGGAAGTCATTGCCCATCACCTGGGCGATGCGGGCAAGCCTGCCTTCGACCTGATCCGAGGTCGCCGACAATTCCAGCGTCGAGCGGTCGGTGCCCGACAGGGTGAAACGCACGGCCGGGAAAGCGATGGCGATGCGCTTGACGGTGTCGGCGATGGCGGTCGCCTCGGCGCGCTCGGTCTTCATGAATTTGAGCCGGGCAGGCGTGGCGTAAAACAGGTCGCGCACCTCGACTGTCGTGCCGCGGTTGCTCGGCGCCGGGCGCACGCCCGACACCCGGCCGCCCTCGACGGTGATCTCGGCGCCGCTGTCGGCTGATCTGGTGCGCGAGCGGATGGCGAGCTTCGACACCGAGCCGATCGACGGCAAGGCCTCGCCGCGGAAGCCGAGCGAGCGGATGTCGAGGATGTCGTCACCGAGCTTGGAGGTGCAGTGGCGCGAGATCGCCAGCGCCAGCTCGTCCTCGGGCATGCCCGAACCGTCGTCGACGACGCGGATCAGATTGAGCCCGCCGCCTGCTGTCGCCACCTCGATGCGGCCTGCACCGGCGTCGAGCGCGTTTTCGACAAGCTCCTTGACCACGCTGGCCGGCCGCTCCACGACCTCGCCGGCGGCGATCTGGTTGATCATCGTTTCGGAAAGCTGGCGAATGGGCATGGCGGAACTATAGCGGGATTCGGTTGGGCGGCGACAGGGAGATTGCGCGGGGCAAGGGCATCCACAGCGGATTGGTGATACCGGCATTTTACAGGGGAGGCAGCGCTGCCCGTCATCCCCTGCCGGGACCTTCTCCCCGTGAACGGGGAGAAGAAGGCTTGCCGCAGCCTTGGCGCTCTTCCTTCCCCACGTTGACGGGGAGAAGGTGCCCGAGGGGCGGATGAGGGGCGGCGCGACGATGCAGACTGGGGACACAGCCGCTGTCCGCCTCACGCCTGCGCCGCCAGCCAGTCGCGCACCTTTTCAGCGCTTTCGCTCAGCACGCGATTCCTGGGCCAGGCGACGTGGAAACCCTTGTTCGTCGTCATGACGTGATCGGACAGCCGGACCAGAAGCCCCGCCGCGATCAGCCGGTCGGTGAGATGGCGCCAGCCGAGCGCGATGCCCTGGCCTTCCATGACGGCCTGGATGACCAGCACATAGTCGTTGATCACAAGCCCGCGCTTGGCGACGGCGCCGTTCAGGCCGGCCGACTGGAACCATTCGTTCCAGGTTGCAGCAGGGCGATAGGGCTCGTCGAGGTGGATCAGATGGTGCAGGGTCATCTCGGCCGGCGTCATTGGCGTGCCGGCGCGCGCCAGATAGGCCGGCCCGGCGACCGGATAGACCTCTTCGTCGGCGATCTGCAACAGCTCGTAGTCGGGCCAGTCGGCGGCGTCGCCGCCGCGAATGCCGAGCGGAATGCCCTCGGCGACGAGGTCGAGGTCGCGGTCGGCAGTCTGGATGCGCAGGTCGATGCCGGGCAGGTCGTCGCGGAATTTCTGCAGTCGCGGCATCATCCAGAACGAGGCAAAGGCAGTCGAGGCCGACAGCGTCACATGCATGCCGCCGGCGCGGGCGCGCAGTTCTTCCGCCGACTTGCGGATATGCGACAGGCCGAGCGTGACGTCGGCATGGAACCGTTCGCCGGCCTCGGTCAAAAGCACCTGGCGGTGGCGGCGCTGGAACAGCTTGGCACTGAGCTGATCCTCCAGCCCGCGGATGGCGTAGGACACCGCGGCCTGGGTCATGCCGAGCTCGCGCCCGGCGGCGGTGAAGCTCGCCAGCCGCCCGGCGGCTTCGAAGACGATCAGGCTGCCGGCCGAGGGCAACAGGTGGCGCAGGCTTTGCATAAATCAAGCTTATGCAAGTGATGAGGATTTTCAAGCGTCACAGCATCGGATCCAAAGGCTAGCTTCATGCTGGAACGATTTGGAGCCTGACATGAGCGTCGCCACCGCAAAAGCCCCGAGCGAGCCCGCCAAGCGCCGCGAGCGCGGCGGCCGCAACGCCCGCCGCGAGCAGCGCTCGCATGGGCCCGAGGCGCATGGCCGGCCCTATATCACGAGGAACATCCCGACCTACGACATTCTCTCCGAGGACAACCTTGTCCGCATCGAACAGACCGCCGACAGGATTCTTGCCGAGATCGGCATCGAGTTCCGCGACGATCCTGTGTCGCTGGATCACTGGAGACGGGCAGGGGCCAAGGTCGAGGGGGTGCTGGTCAAGTTCGAGCCCGGCCTGCTGCGCGAGGTGCTGAAGACAGCACCTGCAAGCTTCACCCAGCACGCCCGCAACCCAGAACGTTCGGTCGAGATCGGCGGCAAAAGCGTGGTGTTTTCGCCGGCCTATGGCTCGCCCTTCGTCATGGATCTCGACAAGGGCCGTCGCTACGGCACCATCGAGGATTTCCGCAATTTCGTGAAGCTGGCGCAGTCCTCGCCCTGGCTGCACCATTCCGGCGGCACCATCTGCGAGCCGGTCGACGTGCCGGTGAACAAGCGCCATCTCGACATGGTCTACAGCCACATCCGCTATTCCGACCGCGCCTTCATGGGCTCGGTGACCTCGGAAAGCCGTGCCGAAGATTCCATCGACATGGCGCGTATCGTCTTTGGCGAGGACTTCACCGACCGGAACTGCGTCGTCCTGGGCAATGTCAACGTCAACTCGCCGCTGGTCTGGGACGCCACCATGACCACGGCTTTGCGCGCCTATGCCCGCGCCAACCAGGCGGCTGTCATCGTGCCCTTCATCCTCGGCGGCGCCATGGGCCCGGTGACCAATGCCGGCGCCATCGCCCAGTCGCTGGCCGAGACCATGGCCGGCTGTGCCCTGACCCAGCTCGAACGGCCCGGCGCGCCCGTCATCTTCGGCAATTTCCTGTCGTCCATGTCGCTGCGCTCGGGTTCGCCGACCTTCGGCACGCCGGAACCGGCGATCGGCTCGATGGTCATCGGGCAACTGGCCCGGCGGCTCAACCTGCCGCTGCGCTGCTCCGGCAATTTCACCACCTCCAAGCTGCCCGACGCCCACGCCATGAACGAAGGCACCATGTCGATGCTGGCGGCGGTGCATTGCGGCGCCAACTTCATCCTGCACTCGGCCGGTTTCCTCGACGGGCTGTTGTCGATGTCCTACGAGAAGTTCGTCATGGACGCCGATTTCTGCGGCGCGCTGCACACCTATCTCGACGGCGTCAAGATCGACGACAACCAGCTGGCGCTCGACGCCTTCCGCGAGGTCGGGCCCGGCAACCATTTCTTCGGCTGCGCCCACACCATGGCCAATTACGAGACGGCATTCTGGGATTCGGCCATCGCCGACAACGAGCCTTACGAGAAATGGGAGGCGGCAGGCTCGGTCGACGCCGCCACTCGCGCCAACCGGCGCTGGAAGACGATGCTCGCCGAGTATGAGGCGCCGCCGCTCGACGAAGGCATAAACGAGGCGCTGCAGGACTTCATGGCGCGCAGGAAGGCGTCGATGGAAGATGCCTGGTATTGAGGCCGCCCTATGCAGGACACGGCCTTCGATCCCCTCGCTGCTCTGAAAACCTACCACGCGGCAATCGACGTGCTCGACTTCGCCGCCATCGAAGCCTGTTTCGCGCCTGACGCCTGTTATGTCTCCGATGGTGTCGGTGACGCCGTCGTCGGCCGCGACGCGATCATGGCGGCGTTTCGCGGCTATTTCGCCTGTTATGGCGACCAGGTTTCCAAGGACGAGCAGGTGGCGGCATTGTCACAGTGCTCCGCCTGGTCGCGCTGGCGGCTCGAGGCGACGCATGCCGTGTCAGGTGTCCGTCTTGTCAGGTCGGGCGAGGAGACGGTGACGTTCGACGTCGACGGCAGGATCATGCGTGTCGAGGTGAAGGATGACGCTGGCGCGCAAGGCAGCGGCCGATGATGCGTGCTATTGAGGGCCATCACGCCAACGCCGAGGCCGCCATGAAAGCCGCTTTTGCAACTGCCATCCTGCCCTTTCTGGTCATGCCTGCCATGGCCGGCACCGCCGTCGAGGCGGTCAGGCCGTTCTACGACCATGTCGGACTCGAACTCGATCCGGCCGAGCGCGGCCGTTTCGTCGATCCGGCCAAGGCGGTGCTCGACGCCCGCGACCAGCTCGAGAAATCGGAGCAGGGCGATTGCCTCGATGCCAACATGCCGCTCGACAGCACAGCCTATGACAAGGCCGAACTCGACAGGAGCCTGAAGATCATCGGCTCGGAAACCGGCGACACGGCGATCGTCGTCGCGGCGTTTACGGCTCAGGGCGAGCCGCATCGCATGCAGTGGAAGCTGAAGAAGGTCGACGGCGAATGGAAGGTCGCCGACCTGCTGTCGGTGACCAATGAATGGGCGCTCAGCCAGTATCAATGCCAGTGAGCGCCGCTATCCCTTCGATGCGTTCAGCCGCGGCCGCGATAGGGCGCAACACCCGTGTCGGGCAGCCACACGCCTTCCGGCGGCCTTCCGGTCTGCCAGAACACGTCGATCGGGATGCCGCCGCGCGGATACCAGTAGCCCGCGATGCGCAGCCACAGAGGTTTTGTCGCGGCGACGACGCGGCGGCCGATCATCACGGTGCAATCCTCGTGGAAGGCGCCGTGGTTGCGGAACGAGACCATGAACAGCTTCAGCGACTTGGATTCGACCAGCAGCCGGTCCGGGGCATAGTCGATGACGATGTGGGCGAAGTCGGGCTGGCCGGTGACAGGGCACAGCGAGGTGAACTCCGGGCAGGTGAAGCGCACGATGGCGGGCGGGCCGCCGAGGCGGTCGTAAGGCACGGTTTCGAGCACGGCGGTCTCGGGCGAGGCCGGCGTCTGCACCTGGGTGCCAAGCTGGGTGAGGCTGTCGGTGATGGTCATTGGGCGGCTCTTCTGGATGGGCCTGGCTCAATGCCCGAAAGGCGGCATGCGCCAGACTGCACGGGCCAGATTTTCAAGTGGCGTGTATTAGCGCCTGACAATGCGGGAAGGCAATGACCAGCAACGATCCGCTTCTCCAGCCCTACCAGCTCCGGCATCTCACGCTCAAGAACCGCATCATGTCGACGAGCCACGAGCCGGCCTACTCCGAGGACGGCATGCCCAAGGAGCGCTACCGGCTCTACCATGCCGAGAAGGCCAGGGGCGGCATGGCGCTGACCATGACGGCGGGCTCGGCCATCGTCTCGCGCGACAGCCCGGCCGCCTTCGGCAACCTGCACGCTTATGACGATGCCATCGTGCCCTGGATGGCCGAGCTGGCGGATGCCTGCCACGCGCATGACTGCAAGGTGATGATCCAGCTCACCCATCTCGGCCGGCGCACCGCCTGGAACAAGGCCGACTGGCTGCCGGTGCTGAGTGCCTCGCCGGTGCGCGAGGCCGCCCATCGCACCTTCCCCAAGACCGCCGAGGACTGGGACCTCGACCGCATCGTCGGCGACTATGCCTCGGCCGCCCAGCGCATGCAGGCAGCGGGGCTCGACGGCATCGAGTTCGAGGCCTATGGCCATCTGCTCGACGGCTTCTGGTCGCCGGCGACGAACCATCGCGACGATGTCTATGGCGGCTCGCTCGACAACCGCCTGCGCTTCACCTGGCGGGTCATCGATGCGGTGCGCGCCGCCGTCGGCCCGGATTTCCTCGTCGGCATCCGCATGGTCGCCGACGAGGATTTTGACAAGGGCCTGTCCAGGCAGGAGGGCGTCGAGATCGCCCAGAGGCTGGCCTCGTCGGGGAAATTCGACTTCCTCAACATCATCCGCGGCCATATCGACACCGATGCCGCACTGACCGGCGTCATCCCCATCCACGGCATGCCGTCCTCGCCGCATCTCGATTTTGCCGGCGAGGTCAGGGCGGCAACGAAGTTCCCGGTTTTCCACGCCGCACGCATCGCCGACGTCGCCACCGCCCGCCATGCCATTGCATCAGGCAAGCTCGACATGGTCGGCATGACACGCGCCCACATCGCCGACCCACACATCACCGCCAAGGTGATGGCCGGCGAAGAGCACCGGATAAGGCCCTGCGTCGGCGCCACCTACTGCCTCGACCGCATCTATGAGGGCGGCGGCGCGCTCTGCATCCACAATGCCGCCACCGGCCGCGAGGCGACGATCCCGCATGTCATTTCCCGCACCGACGGGCCGCTGCGCAGAACCGTCGTGGTCGGCGCCGGCGCTGCCGGGCTTGAGGCGGCACGGGTCCTTGCCGAGCGCGGCCACAAAGTGACCGTCCTTGAAGCCGCGAGCCAGGCCGGCGGCCAGATCAGGCTGGCCGCCCAGAACCCGCGCCGGCGCGAGCTGATCGGCATCGTCGACTGGCGGCTGGCCGAGCTGGAGCGCCTCGGCGTCGAGATCCGCTACGACGTCTGGGCCGGCGCGGACGACGTGCTGGCGCTCGACCCCGACGCCGTGGTGATCGCCACCGGCGGCCTGCCGCAGAACCCGCCGCTCGACGGCGGCGACGAGCTGGTGACCTCGAGCTGGGACATCATTGCCGGCAGCGTCAAGCCGGCCGAAAACGTACTGCTTTATGACGACAATGGCGGCCACCAGGGCATGACGGCGGCCGAGCTGATCGGCAAGGCCGGCAGCAAGCTCGAGCTTCTGACGCCGGAGCGCTTTTTTGCCCCCGAGATCGGCGGCATGAACCACGTGCCCTATATGGAGGCGCTTCACCGCCATGGCGTGAAGATCACCATCAACACGCGGCTGCAGCGGGTGCGGCGCGACGGCAACCAGCTGGTGGCAACGCTTGTTTCGGATTTCGCCAAGGGCTGGAGCGAGGAGCGCCGCGTCGACCAGGTGGTGGTCGAGCATGGCACGCTGCCGCTCGACGAGCTCTATCTCGAACTCAAGCCTTTGTCGAAGAATTCAGGCGCCATCGACTATAACAGCCTGATCCATGGCGGTGACATCTTCCCTGACAACAATCCGGATGGCCGTTTCCTCTTGCTGCGCATCGGCGACGCGGTCCAGGCGCGCAACATCCACGCCGCCATCTATGACGGCATCCGCTTCGGCCTCAGGATCTGACGGTCTCCGCCGTCAGCCAGCGTACGAATTCGCGCAGGCCCGGCCGGTCCTCGCTGCCGGGGCGGAAGGCGAGCCGGTAGGGCGCTTCGCCGGCGATGCGGTTGGGCGAGGCCATGACCAGCCGGCCGGTGCCGAGTTCGCGTTCGGCCAGCACCTCAGGCACCAGCGCCACGCCGAGGCCGGCAACCGCCGCCTCGACCACCATCGAGAACTGCTCGAAGCGATGGCCCCGCAAGGTCGTGCGCGGGTCGATGCCGGCGGCCTGGAACCATTGCAGCCACAGCGTCGGCCGCGTCGACTGCTGCAAAAGCGGCAGCGCGGCGAGTTCGGCGTCATCGAGTGCTGCGCGGCCATCGAGCAGGGCAGGCGAGGCGACCACCACCAGGACCTCGTCGAACAGCCTGACGATGCCTGCCTGTCCCGCCCCGGCCGGACCGCGCTGGATCGCGGCATCGAAAGCTTCGGTCTCGAAGTCGACGGTTTCCAGCCGCACCGCGAGGTCGATGGCGACATGCGGGTGGGCGGCGTGGAAGCCGGCGAGCCTGGGGATCAGCCAGCGGTCGGCCAATGTTGGCAGTACCGCGAGGCTGAGCACGTCGGACTGGCCGCCGAAAGCCATGGTGCGCACCGCCGCCTCATGCAGGCTGTCGAGGATGGCCTCGGCATCGCGGGCAAAGCGCCGGCCGGCATCCGACAAGGCCAGCCGCTGCCTGACACGGTGGAACAGCGCCACGCCGAGCCGGTCCTCCAACTGGCCGATCGAGCGGCTGACCGAGCTCTGCGTCAGGCCGAGCTGATCGGCGGCGCGAATTGTCGTGCCGAGGCTGGCGCAGGCGCGAAACGCCTCAAGCTCCGCAATCGTTGGGACATAGCTGCGGCGCATCGCCTGGCCTTTGACCGAGTTGATCGAATTTACGCATAAACTATGCGAGATTACTTGTTAGCGAAATGTGCCGAAGCGGTCTAGGATGTCTGGGAAATCACCCATTCTCCGGAGGAACCATGAGCGCATCCACACCGGCCGGCGGCGGCAGCTTTGTCTGGGCCGACCCGTTCCTGATCGAAGACCAGCTGACCGAGGACGAGCGCATGGTGCGCGACGGCGCCGCAGCCTTTGCCGCCGACAAGCTCGCGCCGCGCATCGAGGAGGCCTATCTCGACGAGAAGACCGATCCGGCGATCTTCCGCGAAATGGGCGAGGCCGGCCTGCTCGGCATCACCGTTCCCGAGGAATATGGCGGCCTTGGCGCCGGCTACGTCACCTATGGTCTCGTCGCCCGCGAGGTCGAGCGCGTCGATTCCGGCTATCGCTCGATGATGTCGGTGCAGTCGTCGCTGGTGATGTACCCGATCTATGCCTATGGCTCCGAGGAGCAGCGCAGGAAGTACCTGCCCAAGCTTGCTTCGGGCGAGTGGATCGGCTGCTTCGGCCTGACCGAGCCGGATGCGGGTTCCGACCCGGGCGGCATGAAGACCCGCGCCGAGAAGACCGCCAATGGCTACAGGATCTCCGGCTCGAAGATGTGGATCTCGAACGCGCCGATCGCCGACGTCTTCGTCGTCTGGGCCAAGTCTGCAGCCCATGACAACCAGATCCGCGGTTTCGTGCTCGAAAAGGGCATGAAGGGCCTGTCAGCGCCGAAGATCGGCGGCAAGCTGTCGCTGCGCGCCTCGATCACCGGCGAGATCGTCATGGAAGGCGTCGAAGTCGGCGAAGACGCGCTGCTGCCCAACGTCTCGGGCCTCAAGGGGCCGTTCGGCTGCCTCAATCGCGCCCGCTACGGCATTTCCTGGGGTGTTATGGGTGCGGCCGAGGATTGCTGGCACCGCGCCCGGCAATATGGCCTCGACCGCAAGCAGTTCGGCAAGCCGCTGGCCGGCACCCAGCTCTACCAGAAGAAGCTGGCCGACATGCAGACCGAGATCGCGCTCGGCCTGCAGGGGTCGTTGCGCGTCGGCCGCCTGATGGACGAGCATAAATTCGCGCCCGAGATGATCTCGATCGTCAAGCGCAACAATTGTGGCAAGGCCCTCGACATCGCCCGTATCGCCCGCGACATGCATGGCGGCAACGGCATCCAGATCGGCTACCACGTCATGCGCCATGCGCAGAACCTGGAGACGGTCAACACCTATGAAGGCACGCATGACGTGCATGCGCTGATCCTGGGCCGCGCCCAGACCGGCCTGCAGGCGTTCTTCTAGAGCGTCTTGCACAATTCCGGACGGAAAACCGCTTCGCAGTTTTCCTGGAATTGCTCCGTGCGTCAGCCGCAACCCGAAATCGCTGAAACGGCCGCGAAGCAAGCGCTTCGCGGCCGCTTTTGCTTGGCGCCGCAAACTGCCCGCGCATGCAGAATGGCTTTCGCTTTCAGGTTTAGGAAGTGCGAATATATTTCGACTTACACGCGAATTGTTTCATTGGCTTGAAACACTGGCGGCGGCTGCCAACCTCAAACGGTTACATCGCATCGATAACTCCGGACCTGGGCGGCAGTTTCGCCTGCGTGCGGGGAGAATAATCTGTGAGCGATCAGACCAGGGCTGAGAACGCCAACCAGATCTTGTGGTTCGGCGACAACCTGATGACCATCCGTGTGCCGGCCGGCGCCGGCGACGACCAGATCAGTGTCATCGAATGCCGCATGCCGCATGGCGAAACGACGCCGCTGCACATCACGCTCAGCGGCGACGAAGTCATTCACATGCTCGAAGGCACGATGCAGTTCTTCGTCGACGGCAAGGACTTCCCTGCCCATGTCGGCCAGACGGTGATGGCGCCCAAGGGGCTGCCGCACAATTTCAGGATCGAATCGACTGACGCCGCGACCTGCCTGATCGTCACCCAGAGTGGCGCCTTCGAGCAGATGGTGCGCCAGATGAGCCTGCCGGTGCGGGCGGACGTCCTGCCGTCGAGGGGCGAACGGGACGCAAGCAGGCGCTTCTTCGACAGCTCAGTGCAACGCAACATCGAGGTCGTCGGCGCTCCGCTACCATAGCGCCGGCATCAGGCTGGACGGGTGCGGGGGCGTGTCCGTCCAGCCATCTCTTCAAAGGCTGCAAACAAACAGCGGTTCGCCGAACAGGTCAGGCTCGACGTCGAGGCCGAGGCCCGGCCCGCCGGGCACAGCCATCATGCCGCCTGAAATGGCAAATTCGCCGCTTGCATTGGCCACCGTCACCCAGTTGTGGAAGTCGACCGTGTGCTGCCTGAGATGCTCGGGCGTCGACAACAGCAGGCCCGAATAGGCCGCCGTGTCGATCTGGGCGCCGCCGGTGTCCTCGATCGTGACCTTCAGGTTTTTGGATATGGCGATGTCGCGCAACAGTTTTGCGCGCGTGAGCCCGCCCACCCGCGCGAGCTTGATGGTGATGCCGTCGACGAGCCCGTCTGATATCGCGCGGATGAGCATGTCGGCGCTGTCGATGGTCTCATCCAGCACCAGCGGCCGGTCGGTGGCGCGGCGGATGGCGAGATTTTCCTCATAACTCGCGCAAGGCTGCTCCAGCGTGTAGTCGAGATTTCGTGTCGCCATCAGGAAGCGCCGCGTCTCCGCTGTGCCCCAGCTGGCATTGGCGTCGCAGAACAGCACCGTGTCGGTGGGTACTGCTGCCCGCACCGCTTCGAGCCTCGCGATGTCCTCGTTGACGTCGAGGCCGACCTTGACCTGCAGCCGGCGATAACCCTCGGCGATGTATTTTGTCGCCCTTATGGCCATCGCCTCGGGCGCCTGCTGGGCAATCGAGCGGTAGAGCGCAAGCTGCTCGCCCTCGGCGCCGCCTGAGAGCGCGGCCAGCGACAGGCCTGAACGTTTGCCGGCCAGGTCCCAGAGCGCCATGTCGATGGCCGACTTGGCGTAAGGATGGCCCTTGAGCAACAGCTCCATGCGCCGGTAAAGCGCCTCGATGCCGGAGGCTGCACAGCCGAGCAGCTGCGGCGCCAGCTCCTTCATCGCCTCGCGGGCGCCAGCGGCAAAGGCCGGGTCGTAGAAGCTGCCGAGCGGCGCCATCTCGCCATAGCCCCTGGCACCGTCGCGGCTGGTGATCTCGACGATTGTCGAATCGAAGCCTTCGGCACTTCGACCGCCCGAGCAGCGATAGGTGCCGTCGCGAAACGGCTGCCATTGCCTGTAGATGCGGATGCCTGAAATGGTCGCGTCGGCCATGTTGTCCCCTGGGCGAAGCCTGATCGTGGCCAAGGATAAACCGGGCAGTCGGCCGCCGCGGCGAGGGAAACGGCGCTTGGCCGCGTCGTTTTCCTGACAGGTCGGGCTCTCCAGTGCAGGGTTCTTTTGCTTTCGTATGAGACGCGAATTGTTTCAGCTTTCGGATACAGCGTTCGGTTTCGCTGAATTCGAGCGGATACGGTCGCCGCTTAGATCGGGGCACCGCGGATTTTCAGACCGCGCTGCTCGAAAGGACGAGAAATGACCATGCATGCGAAGACCGACAGTGACGGCGAGTTGTTGTGGTTTGCCGGCTCTCTGGCAACCATCAAGGTATCGGGTGAGGCGGGAGCCGACACGATCAGCGTCATCGAACATCTGATGCCCTATGGCTCATCGCCGCCGCTGCACATCCATGTCAACGAAGACGAGGTGTTCCATATCCTCGACGGCGTGATGCGCTTCAATGTCGGCGGCAAGGAGCTCGTGGGTCGCGCCGGCCAGACCATGATGGCGCCGAAGGGTGTTCCGCACAGCTACCGCGTCGAATCCGCCGAGGGTGCCCGTTGCCTGACCGTCACCACGCGCGGCGACTTCGAGCGCCTGGTGCGGGAGATCGGCGTGCCCACCGACAAGGCGGAGTTGCCGCCTCAGGTCGCGCCGACGCCGGAGGCCATCACGGCGCTCACCGAGGCCTGTGCCCGCAACGGCATCGACATCATCGGCGCGCCGCTGTCCTGACCCGTCTTGAAGAGCCGGTCGTCCCGGCCGGCTCTTTTCTCGTGAAACGTGCTCGTTGCAAGGGGCCCGGCTTGGCCGCATCCTGTGCCAGGGATGATCGACCTCTCGGGTCGTATTTCCTGTAGTATCGGCCAGGTCTTGCCGCCATATCAGGCCAACGAACGGGACGTGACGCGATGACAAGTGCTTTCCTCTCCCATCTCCAGACGGAACTGTCCGGCCTCAAAACCGCCGGGCTCTACAAGTCCGAGCGCGTCATCACCTCGACGCAGGGTGCCGAGATCGAGGTCGGCGGCGAAAAGGTGCTGAACTTCTGCGCCAACAACTATCTCGGCCTCGCCGACAGCCATGAACTGCGTGACGCCGCCAAGTCAGCCCTCGACCGTTATGGCTACGGCATGGCCTCGGTGCGCTTCATCTGCGGCACCCAGGAAGAGCACAAGCAACTGGAGGCAAAACTCTCCGGCTTCCTCGGCATGGAGGACACCATCCTCTATTCCTCCTGCTTCGACGCCAATGCCGGCCTGTTCGAGACGTTGCTCGGCGAAGAGGACGCGATCATCTCGGATGCCCTCAACCACGCCTCGATCATCGACGGCGTCAGGTTGTCCAAGGCCAGGCGCTTTCGCTACGCCAACAACGACATGGCAGCACTTGAGGAGGAGCTGAAGAAGGCCGAAGGCAGCCGCTTCAAGCTGATCGCCACCGACGGTGTGTTCTCGATGGACGGCATCATCGCCAATCTCACGGGCGTCTGCGATCTCGCCGACAGATACGGGGCGATGGTGATGGTCGACGACAGCCATGCCGTCGGCTTCGTCGGCAGGAACGGGCGCGGCACCCCGGAGCATTGCGGCGTCGAGGGCAGGGTCGACATCATCACCGGCACGCTCGGCAAGGCGCTGGGCGGCGCCTCCGGCGGCTACACCTCGGGCAGACGCGAGGTCGTCGACTGGCTGCGCCAGCGCTCGCGGCCCTATCTGTTCTCCAACACGCTTGCCCCTTCCATAACAGGCGCCTCGATCAGGGTGCTCGAGCTGATCGCCGAAGGCGCGGACCTGCGCCAAAAACTCTATGCCAATGCCGAACGTTTCCGCGCCGGCATGGGCAAGCTCGGCTTCAAGCTTGCCGGCGCCGACCACCCGATCATCCCGGTCATGCTCGGAGATGCCACGGTGGCCCAGGAGATGGCGGCGCGCATGCTGAAGCGCGGCATCTATGTCATCGGCTTTTCGTTCCCGGTGGTGCCCAAGGGGCAGGCGCGCATTCGCACGCAGATGTCGGCGGCGCATTCTTCAGCCGACATCGATCGCGCGATCGCGGCCTTCGCCGAGGTCGGGCGCGAACTCGAGGTGATCTGGTAGCACTGCCGGGATTGCGAAAAGCGATTCCGGATCAAGCGATTCCGAGGACAAGACAATGTCGAACATGATGCGCGCACTGGTGAAGGCGAAGGCTGAACCGGGGATCTGGATGGCAGAGGTGCCGGTGCCGGAGGTCGGCCCCAACGACGTTCTGATCAAGGTCAGGAAGTCGGCGATCTGCGGCACCGACGTCCATATCTACAATTGGGACCAGTGGGCGCAGAAGACCGTGCCGGTGCCGATGGTGACGGGACACGAATTCGTCGGCACCGTCGCCGATTTCGGCGCCGGGGTGAAGGACTACAAGGTCGGCCAGCGTGTCTCCGGCGAAGGCCACATCGTCTGCGGCCATTGCCGCAACTGCCGGGCCGGGCGGGGACATCTCTGCCGCAACACGCTCGGCGTCGGCGTCAACCGGCCGGGTTCCTTCGCCGAATATGTCGCCATTCCCCAGCACAATGTCGTGCCGATCCCCGACGACGTCTCCGACGAAATCGCCGCGATCTTCGACCCGCTCGGCAATGCGGTGCACACCGCGCTGTCCTTCGACCTCGTCGGCGAGGACGTGCTGGTGACAGGCGCCGGGCCGATCGGCATCATGGGCGCGCTGGTCGCCCAATGTGTCGGCGCCCGCAAGGTCGTCATCACCGACATCAACCCGACCCGGCTGGCGCTGGCCCGCAAGATGGGCATCCATCACGTCGTCGACGCCTCGAAAGAGAAGCTGCGCGACGTGATGCGCGAGGAAGGCATGACCGAGGGATTTGACATCGGCCTCGAAATGTCGGGCTCGGCGGTTGCCTTCCGCGACATGATCGACACCATGAACAATGGCGGCAAGATCGCCATTCTCGGCATTGCCCCGACCGGATTCGAGATCGACTGGAACAAGGTCATCTTCAAGATGCTGCATCTCAAGGGCATCTATGGCCGCGAGATGTTCGAGACCTGGTACAAGATGATCGCGCTGGTGCAGGGGCCGCTCGACGTCAGCGGCCTGATCACCCACCGCATCGGCATCGACGACTATCAGGCCGGGTTCGACGCCATGCGCAGCGGCAATTCCGGCAAGGTCGTCATGGATTGGTAGGGGGGATTGGCAGGGCGTTCCACGGAAAGTTTTTTCACTGTGAGGTGAAAAATTCGAACAAAGCGCCGTTGCCAGCCGAAGCCCTGATTTGCTATTGAAGCGGGCCCTTCGGCCTGGAACCAACGATGCGCCGTCACATACGCACCCTTACTGCCCGGCATGAGCCGAAAGGCCAGATGCTCTCGCACGTCAAGTCGGGATCGGGCGCGATCGTCGGCCTGGCGGCTGTCGGCGGCCTCGCATCGGTCACCGGCCTGCCGATGCTGATTGCGCCGCTGGGCGCAACCGCGGTTCTGCTGTTCGGCCAGCCGGCCAGCCCGCTGGCCCAGCCGATCAACATCTTTGCCGGTTATTTCATCGCCACGCTGATCGGCGTCGCCGCTGCGATGGCTTTCCCCGGCCTGTGGGAAATGTCGGCGGTGGCGGTCGGTGTTTCGATCGCGCTGATGCTGATGTTCCGCGTCACCCATCCGCCGGCAGGCGCCATCCCGCTGGTGGCGACAGCCACGCCCTATCAGGGCAGCACATTGTTCATCGTCGTGCTGCTGAGCTGCATCAGCCTGCTTGTGCTGGCGCTTGTCCATCACTGGATCCCGCCGCGCGCCCAATATCCGCGCCGCGTCGATTGACGCTTTGACCTTGCCTCGGTTGCCGCCGCCGCTCTAGCTTGGGCGGCGGCATGAAGAGGTTTGACATGACATGTGAGTCGCAGATCGCAGCTGTTCGCCCGGGCAGGGGCGCATGAGCTGCCGTCTCGTCCTGCTCGGCACCAAGGGCGGGCCGGCGATCAGGCCGGGCGGCCCATGGCCGACATCGACGCTGCTCGAACTCGGCGGCCGCACTGTTGTCGTCGATTGCGGGCTCGGCGTGACGCGCGGCGTGACCGATGCCGGGCTCAGCCTCAAGGCGCTCGACCTTGTTTTCATCACCCATCTCCATTCCGACCATGTGCTCGAGCTCGGGCCGCTGCTGCACACCGCCTGGACGGCAGGGCTTGCCACACCGGTCACACTTTTCGGCCCGGTCGGATTGAATCGATACTGGCAGAGTTTCGTGCAAGCGCTTGAATTCGACATCGAAATCCGCATCGTCGACGAAGGCCGCCCGGATCTGCGCGAGATGGTCGAGGTCGTCGAGTTCGGCGAAGGCGAGGTGCTTAGCGACGGCGATCTGTCGGTCACCGCCCTGCGTGTCGACCATCCGCCCGTCACCGAGTGTTTTGCCCTGCGCTTCGAGCACCAGGGCACTTCGATCGTCTTTTCGGCCGACACGGCTTTTTTCCCGCCTTTGGCGGACTTTGCCCGCGGCGCCGACATCCTGCTGCATGAGGCGATGCTGGAGGAAGGTGTCGAGCGGCTGGTGGCGCGCACCGGCAATGGCGCGCGGCTGCGCGAACATCTGATGGCCAGCCACAGCCTGGCCGGCGAGGCGGGCACCATTGCGGCGCGTGCCGGCGTCGGTCGCCTTGTGCTCAACCACCTCATTCCGGCTGACGATCCCGACATCGGCGAGGCCGATTGGGTCGAAGCTGTCAGGAAAACATGGAATGGTCCCTTGACGATTGGTCGCGACGGGCTTGTTGTGACTGACAAGGGCGAAGACGCCCCCTAACCGGGAGGACGTGCATGAAACTGGCGACGCTGAAGAACGGTTCGCGTGACGGGAAACTGGTCATCGTCTCGCGCGACCTGACGCGATACACCGATGCCTCGTTCCTGGCACCCAACCTGCAGGCGGCGCTCGACGACTGGCGCCGCATCTCCCCGCATCTCGCGGCTTTGGCCGGCTCGCTCGAAATCGGCGCGGTGCCGTCGTCGCGCTTCCACGAGCATGACGCCCATTCGCCCCTGCCGCGCGCCTACCAGCGGCTCGGCGGCGGCGATGCCTTTGCCGGTCCGCGCGATCCGATCGAACTGCCCGGCAAGATCCGCGACGCCAGTATCGAAGCCGCGGTCGCCGTCATCGTCGGCGACGTTGCCATGGCGGCGACCGAAGAGGCGGCGAAGGAGGCGGTGGCGCTGATCGTGCTCTCCACCGATACCATCCTCGATGGCGGCCAGGCCGGCACTTCGGCGCTGTCGCCTGTCGCGGTCACCCCTGATGAGCTGGGCGACAGCTGGGACGGGGCCGTGCATCTGCCGCTGATTGCCGGGGCGCGCAACGTCACCTCCGTCTGGACCAGCTTTCCCAAGCTGATTGCGGACGCCGCCGCAACCCGCGCGCTCGGCACCGGGGCCATCGTCAGGGGCGCTGTCGAAACGCTGTCGGTGTCGCTCGGCGACACGCTGCGCGTCGAGATGAAAGACAAGGCCGGCCACTCGATCTTCGGTGCCATCGAACGCCAGGTCGGCAGGTTCGAGCCGGCCTGAGACCGCAGCCCGGATGGAGTTGACCAGCCATTTCAGCCGCATGGCGCGGAACAGTCTGTGGTCCAACGACCGCATCTACCGCGCCGTGCTGGCCTTGCAGCCGGGTGAGCTCGAGGCCGAACGGACGAGCTTTTTTCCCTCGCTCAAAGAGACGCTCAACCACATCCTCGAAGTCGACCTGTTCTACCTCGACATGATCGAGGAGGGCGGCGAGGGGCAGAAGCTGTTCGACCGATATGTTGCCTTCGACACGGCGCAAAGCCTTGCCGCGGCGCAGGCCGAATTCGACCGGCGGCTGGTCGCCTGCTGCGATGGTCTGAGTGCTGTCGATCTCGACAGGCGGGTGCTGTCGGATCGCGGTGAGGCCGGCCAGATCCCCGAGCGCATCGGTGACCTTTTGGCCCATCTGTTCATCCACCAGATCCATCATCGCGGCCAGGTCCATGCGATGCTGTCGGGTAGTTCGGTGGATCCGCCGCAGCTCGACGAGTTCTTCCTCGACTACGATCTGCGTTTCAGGGGCGAAGAGGTCGAGCGGCTAAAACTTTAGGCAAGCGCCACATCGTAGCACGCAAATGCCGGATCGGCCGTGAGGATCGACAGCTTCTCGACCTGCGCCTGCGCGATGAGCAGCCGGTCGAACGGGTCGCCATGATGGCGGGGCAGTTCTGTCACTTTCTGGGCATGCTGGATGGTGATGGCAAGCGGCGTAAACTGCATCCTGGGAAGAAGGAAGCCGAAGTCGGTCGGCACGTCCAGCTTGCCTATGCTCTGCTTGATCGCGATCTCCCAGACGCTCGCCGCACTGGCATATACAATCGCCGACGATGCCAGAATGTCCCGGTGGGCTGATCGCAGGCGGGGATCGTCGTTGATCGACCACAGAATGACATGCGTGTCGGCGAGAAAGGCCTCGCCGCTCACGTCATGTATTCCTTGAAGTCGTCAAGCGGTTCGTCAAAATCGTCAGCGATCCAGATCTTGCCCTTGAGCGCACCGATCCGCGGGAGCAATGCCGGTTCCGGCTCAGGCGGCATGACGCGCGCCACGGCCTTGCCGTGGCGCGTGACGATGATTTCTTCGCCGGCTTCCGCCCGCTTGATCAGTTCGGAGAACTTGGCCTTGGCTTCTGCGACCGAAACATTCATGGCCCAACCCTACGACAACAATGTTGTCCTTATGACCATAATTTAGGTCATAACAGGGCTTCACGCAAACATGAGCCCCAGTCGCAGGGCCGGTCAGCCCTTGCTCTGCTGGATTGCCATATAGAGATTGGTGCAGCGTGTACCCGAACGGCAATAGGCGAAAACAGGACCGTCCATCTCGTCGAGCGCGTCGGCCATGTCGGCAACATTGTCGCCGGTCATGGCGCCGCTGATGACCGGGATGTAGCGGAAGGCGAGGCCGGCGGCTTCGACGGCGGCCTTGACGCTGTCCGCGGAAGGCTGGCCGGGCTGCTCGTCGTCGGGCCGGTTGCAGATGACACTCTTGAAGCCGGCGGCCTTGATGGCGGCAACTTCATCAGGGGTTATCTGGCCTGAAACCGAGTAGTCGTCGGTGATCTGACGGTATTCCATCTTGGTCCTCACAGTTTGTTGGCCGCCGCGGCGGCGCGTCGGCGCCAGTCTTGCCACTGCTGGCGCCGCGGGGCAACTGCTGTTGGGCCGGTGTCAGGCAGCCGGGCGCTGCCAGGACGGGAAGGGGTCGGCGAGATCGCGCCATTTGCCTGGGGTAAAAGACGAGGCGTCGACAAGACAGTGGTCGAGCTCGGCGCGGATTTGCTGCTCGTTCATCGGATGGCAGCCGATGAAGACGATCTCCTGGCGGCGGTCGCCCCAGACCGGGTCGAGATAGGGCGTCATCGCCTCATGCCACTCGGGGTGGTCGGGCCATTGCCCGCGCGGCACCGCCGACCACCACAGGCCGCGCTTGCCGGTGCGCACCAGGGCGCCGGCCTGGCTGATCTCGCCGACGAAATCGGACCTTGTGGCGAGCCAGAAAAAGCCCTTGGCGCGGATCACTCCGGGCCATTGCCGGTTGATGAAGCCGTGCAGTTTCTGAGGGTCGAACGGCCGCCGCGCGCGATAGACAAAGGAGCGGATGCCATATTCCTCGGTTTCGGGCACGTGATCGCCAAAGCCGTTCAACTCCTTGAACCACAACGGATGCTGTTCGGCCTTTTCGAAATCGAACAGGCCGGTGCCGAGGACTGTGTCTGTCGGCACGCGGCCGAAATCGGTCTCGACCAGCCGGGCATCGGGGTTGAGCGCGAAGACGATCTTGCGTGCGGCGTCGCGGTCGGCAGCACTGGCTGACGACGCCTTGTTGAGCACGACGACGTCGGCAAATTCGATCTGCTCGACGAGAAGGTCGACCAGAGCGCGATCGTCGCCGGCGCCGGCGCCGGCCTGCTCGCCGCGGTCGCTGAGAAAGTCGGATGACGCATAGTCCTTGAGCAGGTTGGCGGCGTCGACGACAGTCACCATGGTGTCGAGGCGGGCGACGTCGGACAGGCTTTGGCCGTTCTCGTCGCGGAACTGGAAGGTCGAGGCGACGGGCAGGGGCTCGGAAATGCCTGTCGATTCGATCAGCAGGTAGTCGAAGCGGTTCTGCCCGGCGAGCGCGCGCACCTCCTTGAGCAAATCGTCGCGCAAGGTGCAGCAGATGCAGCCATTGGTCATTTCGACAAGTTGCTCGTCAGTGCGCGACAGGTCGGCGCCGCCGTCGCGGACCAGCGCTGCGTCGATGTTGACCTCGCTCATGTCGTTGACGATGACGGCGACGCGCAGGCCGTCGCGGTTGTTGAGGATGTGGTTGAGAAGCGTGGTCTTTCCTGCACCGAGGAAACCGGACAGCACTGTCACGGGCAGTCGTGTCGGCTTGTTTGGGACGGGCATTGGTCATTCCCTTCGATGTGGGTAGCCGGCGACGGATGCCGCCGGCCAGGACGTTGGGGAAGAGTCCGGCGGCGAACGCCGCCGGCCGGGACGTGGGCGAAACATCCGGCGGCGAATGCCGCCAGATGTGCGAGTCGCTGCTCAGTGCGTTTCGCCGGAGCCGCCGACGGCAACGAGGTTGAAGGGCTTGCCTTCGAGCGCGATGTCGTCGCCTTGCTTGAAGCTCTCAGCATCGACGATATGCAGCACGCTCTTGAGGGGATCGGAGACGACGATGCGGCTGCCGGCAACCGCGATGCGCGGGCGCGGGTCGCTCCAGTGGCCGTCCATGGAGTAGGGTTCGGTCAGCTTCAGCGAGGCGTCGATCTTGCCCGCGATCACGTCGATGCGGTGCAACTGGCCGTCCTCGGTGAAGACATAGGCAAATTTCGCCCGCACCGGATCGACGGTGAAATGCACCCGGCGCGTCGGCAGCTCGATCAGCCGGAAGGCGTCTTCCGACTTCGGGTCGATCAGCACGACAGCACTTGGGCCATAGTTGCCGAGGAAATATTGCAGGCCGCGGCCGCCGACCAAAGTCGTCGATTTGCCCGCGGGCAAGGCCTTGTCATAAGGCAAAAGCTCGATCTTGCCGTCGCCTGAGGTGATAAGAAGCCCTTCGGCGCAGGCAATGGCCACCAGGTTGCCCGAGGATGCTTCGCCATGCAGGTCGGGGCAGGCATGGATATCGCCGACGGTCGCACCGGCGCGATCGACGACACGAATACCTATTGGCAGCTCGTCGGGTTTGTCCGTGTTGGGCTCCGATATCAGTACGTCGTCGCCAAGGGCGATCGCGACGCCATGGTGGGGAGCGTCGGTCACCACCTCGCGGATGGCCGGCTTGCCGTCCAGAATGTCAGCCTCGCGGGTGACGCGCGCCTTGCCTTCGCCGTCGAAGAACAGGGCGATGTCGCCGTCATGGTCGACGAAATGCGACGGCTTCTTGCCCTCGAAGGCGACGTCGAGCAGCCTGGGTGCCTCGACCTTGATGTCGCCGTGGTCGCCATGGTCGCCGAAGGCGATGCCGCTCGACAGCACCGAGATCACGTCGCCCTTGCCTTGGACGGCAAAGATGCTGCGGCCGCTGTCTGAGCGGTAGAGGCTGGTTGGCGCCTTGACGTCGAAGGTTTCGATCGTCTTGCCGGTTTCCATGTCGAGGGCATGGACGACTGAGGCTGCATGGTCGGAGACGAACAGCCGCCATGCCGTCTTTTCCTCTGAAGAGGCGGGGGCGGTGGCGAGGCCGATCAGCATGGCGAGCGCGGACGCCGTGGAGAGCAGGTGTTTCATGATATCCTCATAAATGTTATTACATAACAGATTGTGCGAGAAGAAAAGGCGAGGTTTTGCGCCCCGCCTTCACCAGGCTGGTCGGGTCGTGCGGCAGCCCGATCGCGCGGGCCGCCGGTGCTTCGGACGGGCAGTCCTAGCTGCCGAGGATCGCGCCCTTGATGGTGGCGATGTTGGACTTCATCATCTCGATATAGGTTGCGGCAGGGCCGTCGGCCTTGGACAGGGCATCGGAGTAGAGCGTGCCGCCGACCTTGACCCCGGTTTCGGCCGAAATCTGCTCGACAAGGCGCGGATTGGTGATGTTTTCGACGAAGATCGCCGACGCCTTGTCGCCGCGAACCTGCGAGATCAGGGCCGCCACGTCGGCAGCGGAGGCCTCGGCTTCGGTCGAAATGCCTTCGGGGGCCAGGAAGGTCAGGCCATAGGCGTTTTCGAAATAGCCGAAGGCGTCATGCGAGGTGATGACGGTGCGCTTCGCCTCGGGGATCGATGCCACCGCTTCCTTGACCTCGGTCTCGGCCGCGGTGAGTTTGGCCGTATAGGCGTCGGCGTTGCTCTTGTAGGCATCGCAACCGGCGGCATCCGCCGCGCAGAAGGCGTCGGCGATGTTCTTCACATAGATCTTGGCATTGGCGATCGACTGGAAGGCATGCGGGTCGAGGTCGCCGTGATGGTGGTCATCACCGCCTGCCTCAGTGGCGTGCTCATGTTCTTCCTTCATCTTGATCGGCTCGACGCCCTTGGTCAGCTCGACGACCGACGCCTTGGTGGCGCTGGCCTCGACAAGCCGCTGCAAGAAACCCTCGAACTGCAGGCCGTTGACCAGCACGACATCGGCCTTGGACATCTTCACCGCATCGGCGGGCGAAGGTTCATAGACATGGGCGTCGCCGTCGGGGCCGACGAGTGTGGTCAGCTCGATGCGGTCGCCGCCGACATTTCTGGCGAAATCGCCGATGATCGAGAAGCTCGCCACCACTTTCAGCGGTTCGGCTGCGGCCGAAATCGTGGTCAGCGACGTTAATGTTATTACGCTCATAAGCGAGGCGAAGCCAATTGTTCTGAGCATGTGTCTCTCCATGTTGAAGCGGATCAGGCGGTGCGGTGGCGGTGGCGGCGCAGCTTGGTGTTGAAGACGCCGCGTGTGCCGAAAAGGATGGAGGCGAGATAGATCGCGCCTGAAGAGAGGATGATGGCCGGGCCCGAGGGCAGGGAGGCGTGGTAGGACACCAGCAGGCCGGCGATGCAGGAGATGGCGCCGAAGCCGAAGGCGAGCGCGCACATCGGCTCGACGCGCACCGTCCAGAAGCGTGCCGCAGCTGCCGGCAACATCATCAGGCCGACCGAAAGCAGCGTACCGAGCGCCTGGAAGCCGCCGACGAGATTGAGCACGACGAGGCCGAGGAAGATGAAATGGACAGGCGTGCCGAGCCGGCTGACCGAGCGCAGGAACAGCGGATCGAGGCATTCGGCGACGAGTGCGCGCCAGAAGATGGCGAGCGTCAGCAGCGTCAGGCCCGATATCAGCGCGATCAGCGTCAGCGCGTCGTCATTGAGCGCCAGCACGGTGCCGAACAGCACATGCATCAGGTCGACGCTCGAGCCGCGCAGCGACACGATCAGCACGCCGAGCGCCAGCGAAATCAGGTAGAACGCCGCCATCGAGGCGTCTTCGCGCTGCACGGTGAAGCGTGACACAGCACCTGCGCCGAGCGCCACGATGACGCCGGCGATCAGCCCGCCAATGGTCATCGGCACGATCTGCAGGCCATAAAGCAGGAAGCCGGCGGCAGCACCGGGCAGGATGGCGTGCGCCATGGCATCGCCGGTCAGGCTCATGCGCCGCAGCATCAGGAAGACGCCGACCGGGCAGGCGCCCAGCGCCAGCATCAGCGAGCCGGCCAGCGCGCGCTGCATGAAGCCGAATTCGACGAAGGGAGCGATCAGGAACTCATACATGGCGAAGGTCACGCTGCCCGGGGGCCGGATTCATGGTCGGGACGATCATGGACCTCGCCGTGATCGTGATGGTGATGCCCGTCATGTCCCTCTGTGTGGGAATGCGCGTGTTCATGTCCATGAGCGTGGGAATGCGCATGGCCGTGCCCGTCGTCCGGCTCGCACCAGGGCGCATCGTCATGCCAGGCCTCGTCGAAACGGCGCGCCTTGAGCAGGTTTTCCGGGCGCAGCACCTCGCGCGTTTCGCCCCAGGCGACCGGCCGCCGGGCCAGAAGCAGCGTGTGCGGGAAATGTGCGCGCACCAGTTCGAGGTCGTGGGCGACGACCAGCACCGTGCGGCTTTCGCCATGCCAGCGCTGGATCAGCTGGATCAGGTCGCCGACAGTCTTGGCGTCGACCGCGTTGAACGGTTCGTCGAGCAGGATCAGATCGGCATCCTGCACCAGCACACGGGCAAACAGGGCGCGCTGCAGCTGGCCGCCCGACAGCGTGTCGATGGCGCGCTTTTCGAAACCTTCGAGGCCAACCGCCATCAGCGCCCTGGAGACGGCATCGCGGTCTTCCGTGGAATAGCGGCCAAGCAGGCCGCGCCTCGGCCAGAGACCGAGCGAGACGAGATCGACGACGCGGGCCGGGAAGCTGCGGTCGAGTTCGGACTGCTGCGGCAGATAGGCGACGCGTTTGCCCGGTGTGACGGTGCAGATGCCGGCCATCGGCTTCAGCACGCCAACGATGCCCTTCATCAAAGTGGATTTGCCCGAGCCATTGGCGCCGATCACGGCGGTCAGCGATCCCGAGCTGATCGAGCCGCTGAGATGGTGCACTGCCGGATGGCTGTTGTAGCCAAGCGTCAGGTCCTTGAATGTCAGGCAGGCGTCGGTCATCGGCTTCATGCTTTGTCGCAGCGAACTGGTCCTTGGATATGTGATGTTATTACATTAGTCAACGAGGTCGGGCGACAAAGCGGTGGATCGGTGCGGCAAAGCCGTTGGCCCACGCAATTCGACCACTGCGGCCTTGCCCGGGGAGGTGGCAAAATCTAAGAAGGCGCCACCCCTAACGGAAGGAGACCCACCCATGAGCGTTCGTCGTATCGATGTCGGCCCCCGCATGAGCCAGATCGTCATCCACAACAACACCGTTTACCTGGCTGGCCAGGTCGGCGCCCCGGGCGAAAGCGTTGCCGCGCAGACCAAGGCCATCCTGGCCGAGATCGACGCGCTGCTCGCCAAGGCCGGCACCGACAAGACCAAGATCCTGCAGGCGATCATCTGGCTCGACGACATGTCGACCTTCGCCGAGATGAACTCGGTCTGGGATGGCTGGGTGCCGCAGGGCAACACGCCGGCGCGCGCCACTGGCGAAGCCAAGCTGGCCGGCCCGGAATACAAGGTCGAGATCATCGTCACCGCCGCTGCATAAGCGACGCGTTTCGGCTCGAAGCCCAAAGAACGCCGCGTATCCAAGGGGATGCGCGGCGTTTCTGATTCTGCATCGAGGCGACTTGGAAAAACTAACGGTGTCTGGCGAACAGGTCCCGCTGAGCCTGGTTGACGGAGCCATCGTCCCAATCGACTTCACGCTTCGACAACGGCATATGGGGTCGTCGATGCTGATTGTCGTAGAACAGGGTGCCATGAATTCCCAAGGCATCGCGCTTCAGCACGGGACGGCTCCACAACTGCGCCAGGACCGAGCCTGCGGCCTTCTTGCCGAGCCGCTCGATCAGGTCTTCGACCAACTCCACGTCGCGTCCAGCCGGGAAGATGGCGGCAAACTCCTCCTCCGTTGCCTGGAACACGCTGAAGGTGGCGTTCTCAGCGCCGTCGATGATCTGGATGTTTTTCGTGGGGCGCAATTTGACACTCGACATGCACGGCGACAATCGAAGCTGATTGGCGTGAGATGAAAGCCTTTGCTCAAGACCGCCTGGGCGGGCAGGACTGAGCTGCATGTTGCCGCCGGCGGATGCTCGCTCAAAATCGCCTAGCCGTCGGACGGCGTGAAGCGCGCCACCACGGCATGCGCATTGGCCGGATAGGTGAAGCGCACATGGGTGACCGGGCGCTCTGCGCTCCAGGTCCGCCTTTCGATGATCAGGCAGGGCGCGCCGCTGGCGAGGCCAAGGTCGGCGGCCGTCTCGCCATCGGCGGAGGCGGCGCGAATGACATGTTCGGCAGCACTCCACGGCACCTGTCCGATCAGCCACGGCCCGGGCGCCGATTTGCGAAACTCCTGATCGGCGGCTTCGGGCACGGCGGCAAGATTGATCAGCCGATCCTCGACGCAGAACGGCCGCACCCCGGCATAATGCAGGCATTGCAAGGCCAGCACCTGCCCGGCAACCGAAGGGCCGGCGCCAAGCCTGTCGCGGTCGACCGTCGTGGCACGCCGTCTGGTCTGGGCCATCAGCTCGTAGCGATAGGGCAGGCCGAGCGCTTCGACCTCGACACGGATGTCGTGGATTTCGAGCACCGCCGCCTGCGATTGCGGCCGGCGCACGAAGCTGCCGGAGCGGCGGCGCCTTTCGATCAGCCCGGCCTTGGCGAGCTGCGACAGTGCCTTGTTCACGGTCATGCGCGAGCAGCCATATTGCTCGGTCAGCTCGTGTTCGAACGGAATGCGGTAGCCGGGCTCCCATTCGCCCGAGACGATGCGGTCCCTGATGTCGTTGAGGATGCGCTGGTAGAGCGATGTCGATGCATCGCCGCCAACCGCCTCTTCAACCATCTCCGCTATCGAATCGGACACCCCAGTCTCCCTTTCTTACGCCGCCGTCAGCTCCATCATCACGGTACGAAACCGGGCCGCAATAGCATCCTTGCGGAAATGTGCGCCATCAGTCACGACTTTGCGGCCATTTGCCCAGACACAGTCGACTTTTCCGCCCGAGGCGAAGATCCAGGCATCGAGAATGGCGTCGTCCGTCTTGCCGGCAAGCGTCGGGTGGGTGGGGGCGAGCGAGACGAAATCGGCGGCAGCGCCTGCCGCCAGTCCCGCCGTGCCCACGCCGAGCGCCTGGGCGCCGCCGCCAAGTGCCGCATCGAACAAGGCGCGGCCGGTCGACTGGCCTGAGATGGCAAGCACATTGCGGGCGCGATGGGCGAGGCGCTGCGAATATTCGAGCATCCTGAGTTCGCCACTGAGGCCGATCTCGACATTCGAATCCGAGCCGACGCCGTATTTGCCGCCATGTTCGACAAACAGCGGTGCGGCAAAGACGCCGTCGCCGAGATTGGCCTCGGTGATCGGGCACAGGCCGGCGACCGCGCCCGACCGCGCCATGGCGATCGTCTCGGCTTCGGTCATGTGGGTGGCGTGGATCAGGCACCAGCGCCTGTCGACATCGGCGTGGCTAAGCAGCCATTCCACCGGCCGGGCGCCCGACCAGGCGACGCAGTCTTCGACTTCCTTGACCTGTTCGGCGATGTGGATGTGAACAGGGCCTGACGTCAGCGCGGTGACTATGGCCAGTTCGTCAGGCGTTGCGGCGCGCAGGCTGTGCGGCGCAAGGCCGAGCACCGCACCGTTGATGCCCTTCAGCGCCTCGCCGCACCTCTCAAAAAGCCTGGCGAAGCGATTCGTATCGTTGATGAATCGGCGCTGGCCGTCATTGGCGGGCGCGCCGCCGAAACCCGAATGGGCGTAGAACACCGGCAGCAAGGTCAGCCCGATGCCGGTATCAAGAGAGGCCGCCGCGATGCGTTCGGCCATCTCGGCGATGTTGGCATAGGGGCTGCCGTCGCGGTCGTGATGGAGATAGTGGAACTCGCCGACGCGAGAAAAACCGGCCTCCAGCATTTCGACATAGAGCTGGGCTGCGACCGCCTCGACCTGCTCCGGTGTCATCGACAGCGCGAAGCGGTACATCACCTCCCGCCAGGACCAGAAGCTGTCCGACGACGGCCCGCGGATTTCGGCGAGGCCGGCCATGCCGCGCTGGAAGGCATGGCTGTGCAGATTGGGCATGCCGGGCAGGACAATGGCGTGGCGCTCGTCGCCGGGCTGAGCGGCCGTGCCTGTTTCCACCGTCGCGATGCGGCCGCCGGCCAATGTCATCCGCACGTTGCGTTGCCAGCCGTCGGCCAGCAGCGCCTGTTCCGCAAAGATCGTCGCCACCAGAATCTCCTCACCTTTCATGTGCACGATAGCACTTGCATCGCCTTTCTGATATGTATATACATAATCGCAGTTGGAGGAAACGAAAAAGATGATGGCTGGCAACCAATCAGCGACATCGGCAAGAATCTGGCGCAATGCGCGGCTGGCGACGCTGGCTGAAGCTGCCACCGGCCTTGGCATTGTCGAAAACGGTGCGATTGCCGCCCGTGACGGCCGCATCGTCTTTGCCGGCCCGGAAGCCGACATGCCCCAGGCTCTGCGCGACGGTGCCGACCTCATCGACTGCGAGGGGCGCTGGATCACGCCGGGCCTGATCGACTGCCACACCCATCTGGTCCATGCCGGCAACCGCGCCAACGAGTTCGAGATGCGCCTTGCCGGTGCCACCTATGAAGAGGTGGCGCGGGCAGGGGGCGGCATCGTCTCGTCGGTCAAGGCGCTGCGCGCGGCGAGCCAGGCCGATCTGGTGGCCCAGACCTTGCCGCGCCTCGATGCGCTGGTTTCAGAAGGTGTCACCACCGTCGAAGTCAAGTCGGGCTACGGTCTCGACCTCGACAACGAAGCCAAGTCGCTGCGCGCCGCAAGGCTGCTGGCTGAACTGCGGCCGGTGACCGTGCGCACCACGTTCCTTGGGGCGCACGCGCTGCCGCCGGAAGCCAACGGCGACAAGGACGCCTATATCGACCTCGTTGCCGGCCCGATGCTCGACAGGATCGCGGCCGAGGGCCTTGCCGACGCCGTCGACGGCTTCTGCGAGGGCATCGCATTCTCGACCGCGCAGATCACGCGTGTCTTCGACGCCGCGCGCGCCAAGGGCCTGCCGGTCAAGCTCCATGCCGACCAGCTGTCCAATCTCGGCGGTGCGGCCCTTGCCGCACATTATGGTGCGCTGTCGGCCGACCATCTCGAATACACCGATGACGCCGGTGCCGCCGCAATGGCTGCGGCAGGCACGGTCGCCGTCATCCTGCCCGGCGCCTTCTATTTCATCCGCGAGACCAAAAAGCCGCCGGTCGAGCTGTTCCGCCGCCACGGCGTCAGGATGGCGGTTGCCACCGACAACAATCCCGGCACCTCGCCGCTGACCTCGCTGCTTCTGACCATGAACATGGCAGCGACCCTGTTTGCCATGACGGTCGAGGAATGCCTCGCCGGCACCACCCGCGAGGCCGCCCGCGCGCTCGGGCTGCTCACCGAGACCGGCACGCTCGAAACAGGAAAATGGGCCGATCTCGCCATCTGGGACATCGAAAGCCCGGCCGAACTTGTCTATCGCATGGGGTTCAACCCGCTCCATGCCCGTATCTGGAGGGGAAAATGACCACGCTTGTATTGAACCCCGGCAATGCCACGCTTGCCGACTGGCGCGCCATTTATCGCGGCGCCGTTCCTGAACTCGATCCGGCCTGCCGTCCCGGGATCAAGGCCAGCGCGGAGACGGTGGCGCGGATCGTTGCCAAGGGCGAGCCGGTCTATGGCATCAACACCGGCTTCGGCAAGCTCGCCAGCGTCCGCATCCCGGCCAATGACCTCGAAACGCTCCAGCGCAACATCGTGCTCAGCCATGCCGCCGGCGTCGGCGAGGCGATGCCGGTTGCCGTGACCCGCCTGATGATGGCGCTCAAGCTCGCCAGCCTGGCGCAGGGCGCGTCCGGCGTGCGCGAACAGACCATCGACCTGTTGCAGCAGATGCTCGCCAAGGGCGTCATTCCGGTCGTGCCGGCGCAAGGGTCGGTCGGCGCCTCGGGCGATCTGGCGCCGCTGTCGCACATGACCGCAACGATGATCGGCGTCGGCGACTGCCACACCCCGCATGGCATCGTGCCGGCCAAGGTCGCTTTCGTTACCCACGAACTCGAGCCGATCACCCTGGGCGCCAAGGAAGGCCTGGCGCTGCTCAACGGCACCCAGTTCTCGACCGCTTACGGGCTCGCCGCTCTGTTTGAGGCGGAAAACCTCTATCATTCGGCGCTGGTGTCAGGCGCGCTGTCGACCGATGCCGCCAAGGGCTCGGATGCGCCGTTCGACCCGCGCATCCATATCCTGCGCAAGCACCGCGGCCAGATCGAGACGGCTGAGACGCTGCGCAATCTGATGGCCGGCAGCGCTATTCGCGAAAGCCACCGCATCGGCGACGAGCGTGTCCAGGATCCGTACTGCCTGCGCTGCCAACCGCAGGTCATGGGTGCTGCCCTGACCTTGTTGCGCCAGGCCGCCGAGACGCTCGGCACCGAGGCCAACGGCGTCACCGACAATCCGCTGATCTTCACCGAGGACGACACCGCGCTGTCGGGTGGCAATTTCCACGCCGAGCCGGTGGCATTTGCCGCCGACATGATCGCCCTTGCCGTCTGCGAGATCGGCTCGCTGTCGGAACGCCGCATCGCCATGCTGGTCGATCCGGCCCTGTCGGGCATGCCGGCGTTTCTGACGCCGAAGCCCGGCCTCAACTCCGGCTTCATGATCCCGCAGGTCACGGCCGCCGCGCTGGTCTCCGAGAACAAGCAGAAGGCCTATCCGGCCAGCGTCGATTCGATCCCGACTTCGGCCAACCAGGAAGACCACGTCTCGATGGCCGCCCATGGCGCCCGCCGGCTGCTCGGCATGATCGAAAACGCCAATGGCGTGCTCGGCATCGAGCTGCTTGCCGCGGCCCAGGGCTGCGACTTCCATGCGCCGCTGGCCTCGAGTTCGGCGCTCGAAGCCGTGCGCAAGCTCGTTCGTGCCCAGATTCCGCATCTTGACGACGACCGCCATTTCCACCCCGACATGGAAAAGGCCATCGCCCTTGTCCGCAGCGGCGCCATCGTCCAGGCGATCGCCGGCGTCCGCCTGCCCGAGATCTCGGGTGGCGAAAGATGAGCGGCGCGCCCTGGTTGACGGTCCAGCGCGGCGACGCCCCGCTGCTCGTCAGCATCCCTCACACCGGCATAGACCTTGCCGGGCTCGACGATCTGTTCGTGTCGCGCTGGCTGGCGCGGCGCGACACCGACTGGTGGATCGAGCAGCTTTATGATTTTGCCGCCGGCCTCGGTGCAACGGTGGTGCGCACCACGGTGTCGCGCTCGATCATCGACGTCAATCGCGACCCCTCCGGTGCCTCGCTCTATCCCGGCCAGGCGACGACCGAACTCTGCCCGACCACGACCTTCGACGGCGAGGCCCTCTACAACGAAGGACAGGAGCCCGACGAGGCCGAAGTCGCAAGGCGTCGCCAGACCTATTACGATCCTTATCATGCAGCGCTCGAAGGCGAGATCGTCCGTCTCAGGGCACTGCATCCCGAGATCGTGCTCTATGACTGCCATTCGATCCGCTCGGTCATCCCCAGGCTGTTCGACGGCAAGCTGCCGCTGTTCAACCTCGGCACCAATTCCGGCAAGAGTGCCGATCCCGCCTTGCAGGAACAGGTCGCATCGCTGATGGCAGCCAGCGGCAGGCCCTGGGTGGTCAATGGCCGCTTCAAGGGCGGCTGGATCACCCGCCGGCACGGCCAGCCGGAGCAGGGCGTCCATGCCTTGCAGATGGAACTGTCCTGCCGCGGCTACATGCTCGAGCCGACAGGCAAGGTCGAACCGGCCAACTGGCCGAGCCGCTACGATCCCGAATTCGCCGCACCGATGCGCGCGACGCTCACCAAGATCCTTGAAACCGCGCTCGCCTGGGCGGGCAGCCGACACTCCTAGGGAGGTTTTCGTAATGACCCAACATTCCCGCATCGACAATGCCCGCGTCATCCGCGCCGCCACCGGCACCGAGCTCACCGCCAAGAGCTGGCTGACCGAAGCGCCGCTGCGCATGCTGATGAACAATCTCGACCCGATCGTCGCCGAAAAGCCGGGCGAGCTCGTCGTCTATGGCGGCATCGGCCGTGCTGCCCGCGACTGGGACAGCTACGACCGCATCGTCGCTGCCCTGCGCAAGCTCGAAGGCGACGAGACGCTGCTGATCCAGTCGGGCAAGCCGGTTGGCGTGTTCCGCACCCACAAGGATGCGCCGCGCGTGCTGCTCGCCAACTCCAACCTGGTGCCGCACTGGGCCAACTGGGACCACTTCAACGCCCTCGATAAGAAGGGCCTGATGATGTACGGCCAGATGACCGCGGGATCGTGGATCTATATCGGCAGCCAGGGCATCGTTCAGGGCACCTACGAGACCTTCGTCGAGATGGGCCGCCAACATTTCGGCGGCGACCTCGCCGGCCGCTGGATCCTGACCGCCGGCCTCGGCGGCATGGGCGGCGCCCAGCCGCTGGCCGCGACCATGGCCGGTGCCGCCTGCCTCGCCATCGAATGCCAGGCAAGCCGCATCGAGATGCGCCTCAAGACCGGTTATGTCGACGTCCAGGCCAAGGATCTCGACGATGCGCTCGCCATCATCGACAGGGCCTGCAAGGACAAGAAGGCGATTTCGGTCGCCCTTCTCGGCAATGCCGCCGAAATCCTGCCCGAACTGGTCAAGCGCGGCGTCAAGCCGGATGCGGTGACCGACCAGACCTCGGCGCATGACCCCGTCAACGGCTACCTGCCGATCGGCTGGACCGTTGCCGAATGGGAAGAAAAGCGCGAGCGCGACCCCAAGGCGGTCGAAAAGGCGGCGCGTGCCTCGATGGCGGTGCACGTCAGGGCGATGCTCGACTTCCACAAGATGGGCATCCCGACCGTCGACTACGGCAACAACATCCGCCAGGTCGCCAAGGAAGAGGGCGTCGAGAACGCCTTCGACTTCCCGGGCTTCGTGCCGGCCTACATCAGGCCGCTGTTCTGCCGCGGCATCGGACCGTTCCGCTGGGCAGCCCTTTCGGGCGATCCCGAGGACATCTACAAGACCGACGCCAAGGTGAAAGAACTGCTGCCAGACAACAAGCACCTGCACAACTGGCTCGACATGGCGGCCAAGCGCATCCATTTCCAGGGCCTGCCGGCGCGCATCTGCTGGGTCGGCCTCGGCGACCGCCACCGCCTCGGCCTCGCCTTCAACGAGATGGTCGCCAAGGGTGAGCTCAAGGCGCCTGTCGTCATCGGCCGCGATCACCTCGACTCCGGCTCGGTCGCGTCGCCGAACCGCGAGACCGAGGCGATGAAGGACGGCTCGGACGCCGTCTCCGACTGGCCGCTGCTCAACGCGCTGCTCAACACCGCCTCGGGCGCCACCTGGGTGTCGCTGCACCATGGCGGCGGCGTCGGCATGGGCTTCTCGCAGCATTCGGGCGTGGTCATCTGCGCCGACGGCACCGAGGATGCCGCCCGCCGTCTCGAGCGCGTGTTGTGGAACGACCCGGCGACCGGCGTCATGCGCCATGCCGATGCCGGCTACGACATCGCGCTCGACTGCGCCAGGGACAAGGGCCTCAACCTGCCCGGAATCCTTTGAAACTGATCGACCTTGCGAGGCGGCACCCGGTGCCGCCTCGCATCTTGTTGACTTACTGGGAGGAGGACCCTCATGACCGATATCACCAGCCATGAAGGCGGATCGCGGGCCGGCGCCGGCCTGAAACTTGTGCTTTTCAGCCTCATTGGCATAATCTTCTTTTTCGTACCGGTCACGATCGGCACAAAATCCACCATCCTCCTTGATCATGCCGCGACCGCGCTGGCGGTCCAGTTGCGCCCCGTGGCGGTTGCCTTCGTCTGTCTGCTGATCGCCTATGGCGCCATCGGCCCGTTCGTTCGCGGTTCCTGGAACAGGAACGTCACCGAAGCAATCTTTTCGGCCCTGCGTGTCCTCGGGCTCGGGCTCTCGGTCATGTATCTCACGGGGGTCGGGCCGGAGACTTTCTTTGCCCCCGACATGTTGCCCTTCCTGTTCGACAAGCTGGTGCTCTCGGTCGGGTTGATCGTGCCGATCGGCGCTTTGGCGCTCGCTTTCCTCGTCGGCTACGGCCTGCTGGAGTTCACAGGTGTGCTTGTGCAGCCGGTCATGCGGCCGGTCTGGCGGACGCCGGGCTGGTCGGCCATCGATGCGGTTGCGTCCTTTGTCGGCAGCTATTCGCTGGCGCTGCTGATCACCGACCGGGTCTTCAAGGAAGGCAAATACACCGTCCGCGAGGCGGTGATCATCGCCACCGGCTTCTCGACCGTTTCGGCAACCTTCATGATCATCGTCGCCAAGACCCTCGGCCTGATGGGCAACTGGAACCTCTATTTCTGGACCACCTTCGTCGTGACGTTCGTCGTTTCGGCAATCACCGCCCGGATCTGGCCGATCTCCGGCAAGGATCATCCCGCCAACCGCGACCAGCCGCTTGCGGCCGGAAAGTCCCGCCTCCAGACGGCGATCGATGTCGGCCTCGACCAGGCCCAGGCGGCTCCGCCTCTGCACGCGCTGCTGCGCGACACCTTCATCGACGGCCTGCGCATGGCATCGATCATCCTTCCCAGCATCATGGCGGTCGGGCTTCTCGGCCTGTTGGCGGCCAAATACACGCCGATCTTCGACATACTGGGTCTGGCGCTGTATCCATTCACCTGGCTGGCGCAGTTTAACGATCCGATGCTTGCCGCAAAGTCGCTGGCTTCCGGTCTGGCGGAAATGTTCCTGCCGGCGATCCTGCTGAAAGAAGCCGATCTCGGGCTGAGGTTCGTTGCCGCGGTCGTGTCGGTCAGCCAGGTGCTGTTTTTGTCGGCATCGATCCCGTGCGTGCTGGCGACGTCCATCCCTCTGTCTTTCCGGGACCTGATCATCATCTGGTATATCCGCACCGCTCTCAGCATTCTGGTCACCGCTCCGATCGCCTGGCTGGCGATCAGCATGGGCTGGCTGGCGTAATGGCAGCGCGCATCATCCGTCACGCCGACTGCCGCCCCATGCCGTGGAAGAACGGCGGCGGCGTGACGACCGAAATCCTGGCCTGGCCGCCTGCGGCCGGGCTCGACGCCTTCGACTGGCGCATCTCGATGGCGCAGGTGGCCGGCGGCGGGCCGTTTTCGGTCTTTGCCGGCATCGACCGGACGCTGACCGTTCTGTCGGGCACGATGCAGCTTGCAGCGGGCGATGCCGCACCGGTGGCGTTGTCTCCGCAGTCGCAGCCTTACGCTTTCCCGGGCGATGTCGGCACCGAGGCCGTGCTCATCGACGGGCCGGTGCTCGACTTCAACGTCATGACCCGGCGCGACCGTGTCAGCCATGCTGTCGAGCGGCTGGAATTTTCGGACCCGGGCGAAATCGCCCTGGGGCAGGGCATCAGCCTGGTCTTCGTCGCATCAGGTGCGGCGCGCATCGGCAGCGAAGCGGTCGCGGCCTTCGATACGCTCTATTCAGATGACGGGCCGGCCAGCTTGACGGTCGCGCCGAACGGGCCGGTATCGCTTCTCAAGGTCTCCATTCGCCTGATATAACAGGGCAATCTCCAAAATCGTCGTGACATCGGCGCGGAACTGGCAAACACTCCCCTGGGGGACGGGTAGGTCAGGCCGGCGATCCAGATCGCGCGGCGCAGTGGAGTATGTGCCATGGACACCTACAAGGTCGGCTATTTCGTCGGCAGCCTTGCCACAGCGTCGATCAACCGCAAGCTCGCCAAGGCGCTGGTCCGGCTCGCGCCCAAGCACCTCGAAATGGAAGAGATCCCGTTTCGCGACCTGCCGCTCTACAGCTATGACTACGACGCCGACTTTCCGCCGCCGGCGCGCGCCTTCAAGAAGGCACTGGCCGGCGTCGATGCCGTGCTGTTTGTCACGCCCGAATACAACCGCTCGATCCCCGGCGGCCTCAAGAACGCCATCGACTGGGCGAGCCGGCCTTACGGCACCAATTCCTTCACCCGCAAACCGTCTGCTGTCATCGGCACCTCGCCCGGCGCGATCGGCACCGCTGTCGCCCAGCAAAGCCTGCGCAGCGTGCTGAGTTTCTGCAACTCGCCGCAGATGAACGCGCCCGAAGCCTACATCCAGTTCAAGCCAGGACTGATCACCGACGAGGGCGAGGTGACAAATGAAGGCACCGCCGAATTCCTCAAGAACTACATGGCCGAATTCCATGCCTTCGTGGTCAGGGTCTACACCGTGTTGCCCCGCGGCGGCTGAGTGGCGGCTGAGCGGTTCGAAGCCCGTTTGGCCACGGTGGTGGCCTGAAATTCGGCTGAAGAAATGCCGGTGTTGCGAAGGTTGACGCGCAGCGCCTGAAATATGGCAAAGATTCATCATGCGAACACGAAAAAGCCCCAATCCTTGCGTTCCGCTCGCGGCCCTGCACTGCTATGAGGCGCGGAGGGAGATTGGCGGCGCCGACGCCATATTTTCACTCCATCCAGGTGCAAGAGCGCTCAATCGACCTGTTGGTTGCATGCAACCAATTCTTGTTTGAAACGGTTTATGTGGCAGGTCCGCGACGCCGGCAGGCGCTGCGGACTTTCTGTCAAACGGAAATGCTGTAGATGAATATTCAGACCGACCCGCGCCGGATCAAAGACGTAGTGCCGAGTTTTCCGGCCGTGGCCGAACAGCCGATCAGGGCGACGGTGCTGCATGAGGACCGGCTGCGCGCGACGGGCGAGAGCATGGCCCGCAAGGAGCTGCGCTCCTATTTCGGTCTCGAAGCCTTCGACTTCCACGCCCGCATCCGCGAGAGCGCCAAGAAGATCCTCCAGGTCTATCGCGACACCAATGCCGCGCAGGGCAGGGGCGAGCCGATCACGCCGGCGGCGCAATGGCTGCTCGACAACAACTATCTGGTCGAAGAGACCATCTACCAGGTCAAGCGCGACCTGCCCAAGCGCTTCTACCGCGAATTGCCGACGATCGATCTCGGCAACGGCCAGTCGGTGCCGCGGGCGCTGGCCATCGCCTGGGTCTATGTCGCCCATTCCGACAGCACCGTTTCGGCGCATATGTTCAAGGCGATCGTCGAGGGCTACCAGGCCGTCGAGCCGCTGCATATCGGCGAGCTCTGGGCGCTGCCGTCGCTGCTGCGTTTCGTTCTGGTCGAGAATCTGCGCCGCATCGCCGTCCGGGTGAACCGCGCCCGCGAAATGCGGGCGATCGCCAACGACGTCGCCGACCGCCTGCAGAGCGTGCAGGAGCAGGACGACGGCCTGGCCCTGCTCAGGGCCTACGCGGCCCACGCCCGCGACACGACCTTTGCGACGCAGTTGCTCTATCGCTTGCGCGACGGTTCGCAGAACGCCGGCAAGGCGTTGATCTGGCTCGAGAACGAGCTCGAGAAGTCGGGCAGCGACGCCGAAGAGATCATCATCGGCGAGCACCACACGCTGTCTTCCGGCAACGTCACGACCGGCAACATCATTCGTGGCCTGCGCCTGATCAATGACCAGGACTGGACGGTCTGGTTCGAGGATGTCAGCCGCGTCGACACGCTGCTGCGCGAGCGCACCAATTTTGCCGAACTCGACTTCGCCTCGCGCGACCAGTATCGCACCGCGATCGAGGAACTGGCGCGTCACTCCAAGCTGTCGGAATTCCAGGTCGCCGAACAGGCGACCGCCTTTGCAAGCAAGGAAGTCGCCGAACAGGCGACCGACTTTGCAAGCAAGGAAGTCGCCGAACAGGCGACCGATTTTGCGCTCAAGGAAGCGCCTGCTTCATCAGAGGATCCTTCGGGTCTGCAGAAGGAACGCTCCGACGTCGGTTTCTTCCTCGTCGGTCCGCGCCGGCAGGAGCTGGAACAGTCGATCGGTTACCGCCCGACCATCGGACGCATCGTCAACCGCGCCTTCCGCAAGACCAACTGGCTCGGCATTGCATTGCCGGTCTTTGCCCTGACCGTTCTGCTGCTTCTGCTGGCTGGTAACGCGCTGGCTGCGCTGGGCCTGCCGACGGCGGCGGTGGTGGTGATGCTGGTGCTGTTTTCGGTTCCGGCCAGCGAGGGTGCGCTCGCCTTCTTCAACACCATCGTGCTGAAGTTTCTCGAGCCGACCCGCCTGATCGGCTACGAGTTCAAGGACGGGGTGCCGGCGGAAGCCCGGACATTGGTGGTGGTGCCGTCGCTGATCGGCTCGCGCGACGATGTCGAGGAGAACATCCGCAACATCGAGATCCATCACCTCGCCAACATGTCGGGCGAGATCCATTTCGCCGTGCTCTCCGATTGGCCCGACAGCCAGGCCGAAATCTCCGTCGGCGACCGCGAGATTTATGACTATGCCCGTCGCGAGATCGCCAGGCTCAACCAGCGTTATCCCAGCGAGGGTGCTGCGCGTTTCTACCTGCTGCACCGCCGCCGGCTGTTCAACCCGTCGCAGGGCTGCTGGATGGGCTGGGAGCGCAAGCGTGGCAAGCTGCACGAGCTGAACCTTTTGCTGCGCGGCGACGCCGACACCACCTTCCTGCCGACCGATACGCCGCTGCCTGACAATGTCGTTCACGTCGTCACCCTCGACGCCGACACGCGCATGACGCGGGGCGTGGTCACCAAGCTGGTCGGCAAGATGTGCCACCCGCTCAACCGGCCGGAGTTCGACGCAGAGAAGCGCCTGGTGACCTCAGGCTACGCCATCCTGCAGCCGCGCGTGACGCCGTCGCTGACGACGGGCGACGAAGCCTCGTTCTTCCAGCGCGTGTTTTCAGCCCATCGCGGCCTCGACCCTTACGTCTTTGCCGTGTCCGATCTCTACCAGGACGTCTTCGGCGAAGGCACCTTCACCGGCAAGGGCCTCTACCATGTCGACGCGATGGAAGCCGCGCTCAAGGGGCGCATCGCCGAAAACACCATCCTGTCCCACGATTTGCTCGAAGGCGCGCTCGCCCGTTCGGCACTGGTCACCGACGTCGAGGTGGTCGAGGACTATCCGACCCGCTACTCGGTCGACGCTTCGCGCCAGCATCGCTGGGCGCGTGGCGACTGGCAGCTGCTCGGCTACATCTTCGACCCGAAGTCGGGCGTGCCGGCGCTGTCGCGCTGGAAGATGGTCGACAATCTCAGGCGTTCGCTGACGCCGATTTTCTGGGTCATGGCGGCGATTGCCGGCTGGACGCTGCTGCCCTTCACCCAGGCCGCGCAATGGCAGGCGCTGCTGATCCTCAGCCTGTTCATGGCGCCGACCTTCGACATCATCGACGCAATCCTGCCCAAGAACCGCGAAGCGACCCCGCGCGGCCATTTCAGCGCGCTCGGCCGCGACCTTGCCTTCGGCACCGCGATGGTGGCGCTCAAGGTCGTGTTGATGGCGCATCTGGCCTGGATGATGGGCGATGCGATCATCCGCACGCTCTATCGCCTGTTCGTCAGCCGCGAGAACCTTCTGGAATGGCGCACCGCCTCGCAGGCGCACAAGTCGGGCGGCAACGACCTCGCTGCCTATTACCGCATGATGTATGGCGCGGTGATCATCGCCGCCGTCGGCCTGGTCCTGCCTGTGATGACGGATTCGACCGGCGCCTTCGTTGCCTTCGCCTTCGCCATCTTCTGGGCCGGTTCGCCGGCTTTTGCCTGGCTGATCAGCCGCTCGGCCGAAACCGAAGACCGGCTGCATGTCGCGCCCTGGGACGTCCACACCCTGCGCACCGTGGCACGCCGCACCTGGCACTATTTCGAGACCTTCGTCACGGCGGAGCAGAACTTCCTGCCGCCTGACAATTTCCAGGAAAACCCGACCGGCGTGATTGCCACGCGCACCTCGCCGACCAATATCGGCGTGTATTTGCTGTCGGTCGTCTCGGCCCGCGACTTCGGCTGGATCAGCCTGGCGGACGCGGTGTCGCGCATCGACGCCACCGTCTCGACCATCGAAAAGATGGAGCGCTACCGCGGCCATCTCTACAACTGGTACGACACGACAAACCTCAGGCCGCTCTATCCGCTCTATGTCTCGAGTGTCGACAGCGGCAATCTCGCCGGCCATCTCGTGGCGGTTGCCGCCGCCTGTTCGGAATGGGCCGAGGCGCCCTCGGTCCATCTCCAGGGCGATTTCGAGGGCATTCTCGACATCGTTTCGATCATCGAGGAGAGCGTCGCCGACCTGCCTGACGACCGCCGCCAGCTGAGGCCGCTGCGCCAGCGCCTGATCGACCGCATCGACGGCATGCGCCGGGCCGTGGAAACCATCAAGTCGCAGCCGGAAATGGCCTCGATCCGCACCATCAACCTGGCCGTCTTGTCAGGCGAAATCCGCAAGCTGGCGGGCGCGATCCACACCGAAGCGGCCTCGACCAAGAGCGAAGTGCTTGCCGACTGGGCGAGGACGCTGGAAGTCACCTGCGAGGCGCATGTGCATGACGCGCACAGCGATGACCAGGCGGTCGCGGCCCTGCGCAGCAAGCTGATGGAACTGCGCGAACGCACCCGCAAATTCGCCTTCGAGATGAACTTCTCGTTCCTGATGCGCAACGAGCGCAAGCTTCTGTCCATCGGCTACCGCGTCGAGGAGCACCAGCTCGACGAAAGCTGCTACGACCTGCTTGCCTCCGAAGCGCGGCTGACCAGCCTGTTCGGCATCGCCAAGGGCGACATCTCGACCGAGCATTGGTTCCGCCTCGGCCGTCCGATCGTCGAGATCGGCTTCCAGGGCGCGCTGATGTCGTGGTCGGGCTCGATGTTCGAGTATCTGATGCCGCCGCTGGTGATGAAGGAGCCGCAGGGCGGCATCCTCAACCAGACCAACAAGCTGATCGTCCACCGGCAGATCCAGTATGGCCGCTCGAAAGGCATTCCGTGGGGCATCTCGGAGGCTGCCTATAACGGCCGCGACCGCGAACTGACCTACCAGTACACCAATTTCGGCGTGCCGGGGCTTGGCCTCAAGCGCGGCCTTGGCCAGAACACCGTCATCGCGCCTTATGCGACCGTGCTGGCGGCCCAGTTTCTGCCAAGCGAGGCGACGGCCAATCTCAGGCGCTTGCGCAAGCTCGGCGCGCTTGGCCGCTACGGCTATTACGACGCCGTCGACTACACGCCGCAGCGTGTGCCCGAAGGCACCGACCACGCCGTCGTCTACAACTACATGGCCCATCACCAGGGCATGTCGATCGTGGCGATTGCCAATGCGATTTTCGAAGGCCGCATGCGCGACCGCTTCCACAGCGATCCGGTGATCGAGGCGGCCGAACTGCTGCTGCAGGAAAAGGCGCCGCGCGACATTCCCGTCGCCACCGTCCGCACCGAGGTGGCCGAACACACCAAGGACGAGACCGCCGATCACAGCGCCGATACGCGCCTGGTGCTCAATCCGATGCGCGCCCTGCGGTCGACCAACCTGATGTCGAATGGCCGCTACTCGGTCATGGTCACGGCGACAGGCTCGGGCTACAGCCGCTGGAACGACATGGCGATCACGCGCTGGCAGCCGGATCCGACCGAGGATCGGCTCGGCACCTATCTGTTCCTGCGCGACACCGAAACCGGTGACTGGTGGTCGGCGACATCGGAGCCGAAGCGCGCCACCGGTGAGCAGACCCAGACCCTGTTCTGCGACGACAAGGCGAGCTTCATCAAGACGGTCGGCACGCTGCGCAGCGAGGTCGAATGCATCGTCGTCTCCGAAGGCAATGGCGAGGCCCGCAAGGTCACCATCTGGAACGACGCTGCCGTCGACCGCCACATCGAGGTGACGTCGTTTGCCGAGCTGGTGCTGGCGCCCGAGGCCAATGACAACGCCCATCCGGCGTTCTCCAAGATGTTCGTCGAGACCGAGATCACCCACAATGGCAGCGCCATCCTGGCGACGCGGCGCACCCGCGCCGCCAACGAGCCTTCGGTCGTCGCGGCGCATTTCGTCACCGACCAGTCGGGCTTCGTGCGCGACACCGAGGCCGAGACCGACCGCCGCGCCTTCATCGGCCGTGGCCGCACCATATCAGATCCGGCGGCGTTCGATCCGGGCGCCAAGCTTTCGGGCAGCGCCGGCTTCACGCTCGATCCGGTGGCGGCCCTGCGCCGCCGCGTCCGCGTGCCGGCCAACAAGAAGGTGACGCTGACCTATTGGACCATCGTCGGCTCGACCCGCGAAGAGGTCGAAGAGACTGTCGCCAAGCTCGACCACCCCGAAGGCTTCCAGCGCCAGGCCATGCTGTCCTGGACCCGCTCGCAGGTGCAGACGCGCCATCTCGGCCTCAACCTGGCTGACGCCGCAAACGTCCAGAAGCTGGCCCGCTTCCTGATCTATCCCGATCCGTTCCTGCGCCTGTCGGCGGATGCCATCGCCTCCGGCCTCGGCCGGCAGTCGGCGCTGTGGCCGATGGCGATCTCGGGCGACTTCCCGATCCTGGCGATCCGGATCGGCGACGTCGCCGATATCGAGATCGTCGCCCAGGCGCTGCGCTTCCAGGAATATATGCGCGCCCGCGGCCTCGTCGCCGATCTCGTCATCGTCAACGAGCAGGCCTCGTCCTATGTCCAGGACCTGCAGCAGGCGATCGAGCATCTGTGCGAGAACAGCCGCCTGCGCGGCAAGGAACTCGGGCCGCGCCAGCATATCTTCGCGGTTCGCCGCGACCTGATGGACGAGGCATCCTACCGCACGCTGCTGGCCGTCGCGCGTGTCTGCCTGCACACCCGCAACGGCACGATCTTCGACCAGATCGAGCGCGCCGAGGCGGCAGCCCTTGCCGCCCGCGACGCATTGACCGCCGCCCAGGCGACCGACCGGCCGGAAACCTCGGCACTGCAGACCTCGCCGTCGCGCAGCGCCCGCAAGAGCGGCGGCGACGGCCTGTCCTACTGGAACGGTTTCGGCGGCTTCGACGCCAATGGCCGGGACTATGTCGTGCGCCTCAATGGCGCCCGGTCGACGCCGCAGCCCTGGATCAACGTCATCGCCAATGGCGGTTTCGGCTTCCACGCTTCGGCGGAAGGCGCTGCCTTCACCTGGAGCCGCAACAGCCGCGACTACCAGCTGACGCCATGGTCGAACGATCCGGTCACCAACCGGCCGGGCGAGGCGATCTATGTCTTCGACCGCGCCAGCGGCAGGACCTGTTCGCCGATTGCAGCGGTGGCGCGTGACGCGGGCGCAAGCTACGAAGCCCGTCACGGCCAGGGCTTCTCGACCTTCCGCTCCAAGCGCGGCACTTTGGCCACCGAACTGACGCATCTCGTCGATCCGAACGATCCGGTGCGCATTTCCAGGCTGAAGATCGAGAACTCCGGCGCGGTGCCGGCCAAGCTCAGGGTCTACGCCTACGCCGAGTGGGTGCTGGGCAACAGTCGGGCCAGGACAGCGCCCAACATCGTGCCGTCGCTCGACGAGGCGACGGGCGCGCTGTTCGCCCGCAACAGCTACGGCCTCGATTTCGGCGAGCGTGTCGCCTTCATGGCGATGGACGGCAAGACCAACTCGGTCACCTCGGATCGCCACGAGTTCATCGGCTTGGGCGGCACCGTCGAGGCGCCGCGCGCCGTGACCCAAGGCGCTGATCTGACCGGACGCGTCGAGGCGGGTGTCGATCCCTGTGCTGCGATCTCGAGGGATGTCGAGGTGCCTGCCGGTGGCTCGATCTCCCTGCTCTGGCTGCTCGGCGATGCCGGTTCGGACGAGGAGGCAAGCGCGCTGGTCGCCCGCCATCTCAAGGTCGATTTCGAACAGAGGCTGGCCGACAACGAGCGCAACTGGCGTTCGTTCCTCGGCACCATCGAGGTCGAGACGCCCGACAAGGCGCTCGACGCCATGGTCAACAACTGGCTGCCTTACCAGAGCCTGGCCTGCCGCATCCGTGCACGCTCGGCCTTCTACCAGGCCAGCGGCGCCTTCGGCTTCCGCGACCAGCTGCAGGACACGCTGGCGCTCCTGATGCACGACGCAAGCCTTGCCCGTGCGCAGATCCTGAACGCCGCCGGCCGGCAGTTTGCCGAAGGCGACGTGCAGCATTGGTGGCTGCCGCGCACCGGCGCCGGCGTGCGCACCATGATCTCCGACGACGTCGTCTGGCTGGCGAGTGCCACCGCGCGCTATGTCACGGTGACCGGCGATGCGGCGATCCTCAACGAGCAACTGCCCTTCATCGAAGGTCAGCAGCTCAACCCGGGCGAGCACGACGCGTTCTTCACGCCGGAGCAGTCCAAGAAGAAGGCCTCGCTCTACGAGCACTGTGCCCGCGCGCTCGACCTCGCCATCAAGCGGACGGCCAAGAACGGCCTGCCGCTGATCCTCGGCGGCGACTGGAACGACGGCATGAACCGCGTCGGCGAGGAGGGCAAGGGCGACAGCGTCTGGCTCGGCTGGTTCCTGCTGCGGACGCTGGGCGAGTTCGCCCCGCTGGCCAAGGCCGAGGGCGATTCAAAACGCGCCAACGCCTGGGACAAGCATGCCACGGCATTGAAGCGCGCGCTGGAGAATGCGGCCTGGGACGGTGAATGGTACCGTCGCGGCAGCTTCGACGACGGCACGCCGCTCGGCTCGCGCAACTCCGATGAATGCAAGATCGACTCGATCGCGCAGTCGTGGAGCGTCATTTCGGGCGAGGGCGATCCGGCACGTTCGCGCACGGCGATGGCACAGGCGACCAAAATGCTGGTCGATGACGAGCTGAAGCTGATCAAGCTGTTCACCCCGCCATTTTCCGAAACCGACAAGGAGCCGGGCTACATCAAGTCCTATCCGCCTGGCGTGCGGGAAAATGGCGGTCAGTACACCCATGCCGCGACCTGGTTTGTCATTGCCTTGGCGGAAATGGGGCAGGTCGACGAGGCCTATCGCTGCTTCTCGATGCTCAACCCGGTCAACCATGCGCTCGACGAGGCGGCGGCCGAGACCTACAGGGTCGAACCCTATGTGGTGGCAGCCGACGTCTATGCCGACGCCTCCAAGGCGGGCCGCGGCGGCTGGACCTGGTACACAGGTTCGGCAGGCTGGCTCTATCGCGCGGCGGTCGAAAGCATCCTCGGCATCAGCCAGCGTGGCAACAGGCTGGTCGTGGCACCAGCCATTCCCAGGCATTGGGAAGGTTATTCGGCGACGCTCCGTTTGGGTGGTGCCGTCTACAGGTTGCGTGTGGTGAGGGACAAAGCCGCTAAAGCTGCGAAAGCAGAGGTCGATGGCGTGAAGGGCAAGGACGCGTCCTTTGCCATGCGCGACAGCGGCGAAGTCGACGTTGTGATCCGCATCCCGGCCTAGCCGGGATGCCCCTGCGTCAACTTGGTTGCCGGCTTTGTCATCATTTTGCCGCAACGATGCCTTTTTTCGTTAAATCTCAATTCCTTATCGGATCACAGCAGATTACCGGCCGTAGCCATGTGTTGTTCGATTTTTTTGAACGGAGCGGCTATCTGCGCATTGTCTTGCGGACCCATGACCGCTATTTGTCGGCTATGGTGCAGTGCACAATAAAGGGACGAACGGGACTCAAGGGGTACCAAAGTGTCGTTGCTTGAAGTTTATTGGAGAGCCCTCCGCTATCTTGCCGCCGACGGCAAGAAGGTCGGGCTGATTTGCGCAGCCAACGTCGTGTTGGCAATCGTGACCATTGCTGAACCGATCCTGTTCGGGCGTATCATCGATGCCATCGCTGGAAAGACGGAAGTCGTTCCGACAATGGCGCTGTGGGCGAGCTTCGGCGCGTTCAACATCGTCGCCTTCGTTCTGGTCGCACGCGGCGCCGACCGCCTGGCGCATGCGCGCCGCGGCGAGGTGCTGTGCCAGTCGTTCGAACGCGTCATCACCATGCCACTGGCCTGGCACCAGCAGCGCGGCACGTCGCATTCGCTGCACACCTTGCTGCGCGCGGTCGAAGCGCTGTTCAGCCTGTGGCTCGAATTCATGCGCACCCATCTGTCGACGGCGGTGGCGCTGGCGCTGCTGATCCCGACTGCCTTTTCGCTCGACGTCCGCATGTCGCTGGTGCTGATCGTGCTTGGCGCGCTGTATCTCGCCATCGGCCGGCTCGTCATGCGCAAGACCAAGGAGGGCCAGGCCTCCGTCGAGCGCCACTATCACAAGGTTTTCTCCCACGTCTCGGACTCGGTCAGCAACGTCGCCGTGCTGCAGAGCTACAACCGCGTCGGCCAGGAAACGGAATCGCTGCGTGCCTATGTGAAGGCATTGATCACCACGCAGAACCCGGTGCTCGACTGGTGGGCGCTGGCATCCGCCATGCACCGCCTGGCCTCGACGATCTCGATGATGGTGGTGCTTCTGATCGGCGCCTATCTGGTCAGCAAGGGCCAGCTGCGCATCGGCGACATCGTTGCCTTCACCGGCTTCGCCGCCCTGCTGATCAGCCGCCTCGACCAGGTTTCGAACTTCGCCAACCAGATCTTCGACGCCCGTTCGAAGCTGGAGGAGTTCTATCGTCTCGAGGACGCCGCCGGCGAGAACCGCGAGCCGGAAGGCCTGCGTGAGCTCGACAACGTCACCGGCCACGTCCGTTTCGAAAACGTCAGCTTCGAGTTCCCCAATTCGGGGCAGGGCGTCACCGACGTCTCCTTCGAAGTGCGCGCCGGCCAGACCATCGCCATCGTCGGCCCGACCGGTGCCGGCAAGACGACGCTGATCAACCTGCTGCAGCGCGTGCACACGCCCCAGCATGGCCGCATCCTGATCGACGGCATCGACACCCGCACCGTGACCAAGAAGTCGCTGCGCCACTCGATCGCCACCGTCTTCCAGGACGCCGGCCTGCTCAACCGCTCGATCGAGGACAACATCCGCGTCGGCCGCGCTGGTGCGAGCTACGAGGAAGTGCATGCTGCAGCGACCGCGGCTGCGGCGCAGGACTTCATCCTGTCCAAGAGCGAAGGCTACGACACCAATGTCGGCGAGCGTGGCGGCCAGCTGTCCGGCGGCGAGCGCCAGCGCATCGCCATTGCCCGCGCCATCCTCAAAAGCGCGCCGATCCTGGTGCTCGACGAGGCGACGAGCGCCCTCGACGTCGAGACCGAGAACCGGGTCAAGGACGCCATCGACATGCTGCGCGACGGCCGCACCACCTTCATCATCGCGCATCGCCTCAGCACTGTCCGCGACGCCGACCTTGTGGTGTTCATGGATCGCGGCCATGTCGTCGAGATGGGCGGCTTCAACGAGCTGTCGACCCGCAATGGCCGCTTCGCCGCCCTGCTGCGCGCCGGCGGCCTGCTCAATGATGAGGAAGTCCGCCGCGTCACCCATGTCGAGGCCGCGGCCTAGTTGTCGAAGCTATGAAGGTTGTTCATTCGAGGAGGGACTGAGAAGCTGGGGTTGCGAAGCCAACCAACCTTCAGTGGAGCTCCCCGAATGAACGTCCATAAGAATGCGCGTCTGACGCCGTCAGGTCG
>JAESGW010000362.1_pt1 | contig 57019 bp, 45 predicted proteins | sample 9269791 | NCBI WGS metagenome assembly JAESGW01 (sample SAMN16773120, study PRJNA677053) | algae metagenome | isolation source: Aphanocapsa lilacina HA4352-LM1 and co-occurring heterotrophs from near cave... | place: USA: Maniniholo cave, near Haena, Kauai, HI | collected 2009-07-28
GATGTAGTCCTCGTGCAGCACCTCGAGCACGGTGGCGCGCGTCATGCGCGTCACCAGCGCGATGTAGACCAGCGCCAGGTTCACGCACGGCAGCACCAGCCCGAGCAGCCAATCGGCCGGGCTCTGGCCGAAGCGCACGTAGCCCTGCACCGGGAACCACGGCAGCTGGATCGCGAAGGCATAGATCAGCAGGTAGCCGACCAGGAACACCGGCACCGAGAAGGCCAGCACCGCGAACAGCATCACCAGCCGGTCGATCCAGGTGCCGGCGCGGTAGGCCGCGAGCGTGCCCAGCGGCACCGCCACCACCAGCGTGATCGCCATGGTGAGCAGCGCGATCGACACCGTGGGCTCGAGCCGCTGCCCGAGCAGCTGCGACACCGGCACCTGCGTGAAGATCGAGGTGCCGAGGTCGCCGGTGGCGAGCCGGCCGAGCCACAGCGCGAACTGCTGCCACAGCGGCAGGTTGAGGCCGAGCGCGGCGCGCAGCTTCTCGATGTCCTCGCCGGTGGCGAGGTCGCCCGCGATCAGCGCGGCCGGATCGCCGGGCGACAGGTGGATCAGCAGGAACACCACCACGGCGACCACCGCCATGACCGGGAGCGTCGAGAGGAACCGACGGAGGATGTAGCCCATGGCTTCGAGGTTCTCGTGGCTGGGGAGGAGGGCTTACTTGTCGAGCATCCAGACCGTCGGCATGCCGGCCCAGAGCTTGTCCACGCCCTTGAGGCTGGAGCGCGCGGCGAACGCGGCCGAGTACTGGCCCGCGTTGATGTAGGGCACGGCCTCGTAGGCGCGCGACTGGAAGGCGTCGAGCAGTTCCTTGCGCTTGGCCGGCACCGTTTCCTTGAGCCAGGCCGTGCGCAGCTCGTCGAGCTTCTTGTCGCAGGGCCAGCCCGGCAGGCTGTTGCCGCAGGCCGCGCTCAGGTAGGCGTTGGCGATCGGCGAGTTGGCGTCGAACTCGCCGGCCACCGTCACGTACATGTTCCAGCCGCCGGCCTCGGGCGCATCGCGCTTGGCGCGGCGCGCGCCGATCGAGGCCCAGTCCATGGTCTGCGCGTCGACGTTCAGGCCGATGCTGCGCATAGTCTGCGCGGCCATCAGCGCCTCGGCGTTGAGGTAGGGCACGTCGCTGGGCACCAGCAGCACCACCTTCTCGCCCTTGTAGCCGGCGTCGGCCAGCATCTTCTTGGCCTTGGCCACGTCGGCCTTGCGGAAGGGCTCGGCGCCGGCCGCGGTCTCGTTCGGGCTGCCGCAGATGAAGTAGGTGGCGCAGTAGCTCATGCGCATGTCGAGCGGATAGCCCATGGCCGCGACGAAGCGTTCCTGGCTCACCGCCTGCAGGAGTGCCTGGCGCACCTTCGGGTCGTTGAAGGGCGCGTGCAGCTGGTTCATCACCAGGAAGGCCTGGTAGGCGCCGCCCGAGCCGATCTTGACGTTGCTGTCGGTGCGCAGCGGCGCGATGTAGTCGGGCGGCAGTTGCTCGACCAGGTCGACCTCGCCGCGCTTGAGCGCCGCCACCGCGCTGTTGGCGTCGGGCAGGTAGAGCCACTCCACGCGGTCGAAGCTGGTCTTCTTGCTGCCCGAGAGGCCGCTCGGCGGCTCGCTGCGCGCCACGTAGTTGGTGTTGCGCACGAACACCGCCTTGTTGCCCGGCACCCATTCGTCGCGCTTGAAGACGAACGGGCCCGAGCCCACGACCTCGGTCAAAGGCGCCGTGGCCGGCATCTTCGCGATGCGCTCGGGCAGGATCACCGGCGGAAAGCCCGAGGGCTTGGCCAGCCCGTCGAGCACCATGCCGAAGGGCTCGGTCAGCGTGAGCGTGAAGCTGTGGGCGTCGACCGCCTTCCATTCGGCGCCGCTGGCCACCATCGCGCGGCCCAGGCTGTCGCGCGCGGCCCAGCGCTGCAGCGAGGCGATAGCATCGGCCGAGGTCACGGCGCTGCCGTCCGAGAACTTCAGGCCCGGGCGCAGCGTGAAGCTCCACTGCTTGCCGTCCTTCGAGGTGCTGTACTTCTCGACCATCTGCGGCTGCGGCTTGCCGTTCGCGTCCTGCGCGAACAGCGTGTCGTAGACCATGTAGCCGAAGTTGCGCGAGATGTAGGCCGTGGTGAAGGTCGGGTCGAGGATCTTCAGGTCGGCATGCGCGACCACGCGCAGCGTCTTGGGCTGCTGCTGGGCCGGCGCGTGCAGGCTCGCCGTGGCGAGGGCGAGTCCGCCGAGACAGGCGGCGAGAAGGCGGCGTGGTGAAGTCATCGCGGAACTCCGTGGCTGAGAAAAAGGGAAGGGAACGAGGGAGAAAGAAAAAACGAAGCGTCAGGCCGTGGCGCCGATCGGCCACTTGGGCAGCCGCGCCTTGCGGTAGGGCAGGGTGTTGAGGTCGAGCGTGACCGCGCCCGGCGCACCCGCGTAGATCACATGCCTGGCGACCTTCGAGTACGAGGCATAGAAGTGCTGCGAGGACTTCACCACCACGATCTTCTTGGCGGCGAGATCGCAGCCCAGTTGCGTGAAGAGGTCGGTGCCCATCGCCTGGTTGCGCAGCGTGATCAGCACGATCTCGATGCCGTTGGCTTCCACCAGCGCGCTGTCGCCCATCAGCACCGGCGTGCCCGCCAGGCCGGTCATCACCAGGTCGCGCTGCAGCGCCTTCACCGTGCACTCGAGGTCGATCGGGTCGCCCGAGAGCGGGCTGATCTTGCCGCCGATGCGCATCGTGAGCCTGGCGCCCACGCCCGCGTCGAAGGCGATGCGCACCGCGATCGGGTCCCACATCGGGCCCAGCGCCGCATTGGTGATGCCGCGCTCGACCATGCGGCGCAGGATGAAGGTCGAATCGCTGGCCGCGCCGCCGCCGGGGTTGTCCGCGCCATCGGCCAGCACCACCGGGCCGCCGTCGAAGGCCAGCGCCGCGTCGAGCGAGGCGTCGATGCCGGGGTAGGGGACCGTGAGCGCGTCGCGCATCGCGATCACCTCGTCGGCCAACTGGCGCGCCAGGGCCTGCGCCTTGGCCGCGTCGCCGTCGGTGTAGACCAGCAGCTTGGTGCCCATCTCGGGCACGTCGCCCCACGAGAAGCCGTGCGTGAGCGAGACCGAGAGCACGCCGTCCTTGCCCTCGAGCGACTGCATGCGCTCGACGAAGCCGCGCGCCGGCTGGCGCGAGGTGTGGACCGTCACGATCATGTCGCAGTCGACCATCGCGGCCACCGGCTTCACCTTGCCCTCGACCTGCGCCGCGCAGATGTCGACCAGTTCCATGCCGCGCTCGAGCACGTCGGTGTGCGGGTACTCCTTGAACGAGATCATCAGGTCGGCGTTGGCCACCATCTCGGGCGTGAGGTGGTTGTGCGGATCGAGTTCGGCGCCGATCACCACCTTCGGGCCCACGATCTCGCGCACCCGCTTCAGCAGGTCGCCTTCGCAGTCGTCGTAGCCATCGGCCACCATCGCGCCGTGCAGGCCCAGCAGCACCATGTCGACCGGCAGCACCGCGCGCAGATCGGCCAGCAGCTCGTCGCGCAGCGTCTCGTAGGCATGGCGCGTGGTCGTGCCGCTGGGCTGCGCGCCGGCCACCATGCCTTCGAACAGCGTCCAGCCGCGCTCCTTGCCGCGGATGCGCGCGGCCCACAGCGGGCCCGAGAACAGCGTCATCGCTTCGGGATGCTTGCCGGCGGGGAAGTAGCCGCGGTCCTTGAACGAGGCCAGGCCCGTGGGCATGGGCGCGAAGGTGTTGGTTTCGGTGGCGAGGGAGGCACTGAAGACACGCATGGGGTTTCTCTTGTTCTCGGGGTGGAGGGAAGAAGGAAGGAAAAGGGGGCGTTGCCGCGTCAGGCCGCGACCTTGCTGCGCAGCCGCTGCGGCCCGAGCATCTCGGCCGTGAGCCCGAAGCCCGCGATGCGCTCGGGCAGCGGCAGCCCGCGTGCCAACGCCGCGCAGGCCTCGCCCATCGCGGCCGAGGTCTGGATGCCGTAGCCGCCCTGCGCCGCGACCCAGAAGAAGCCCGGCGCCTCGGGATCGAAGCCGCCGACCAGGTCGCCGTCGGCCACGAAGGAACGCAGGCCGGCCCAGGTGCGCGTGGGGCGGCGGATCGAGAGCGTGGTCACCTGCTCGATGCGGTCGATCGCGATCGCGATGTCGAGCTCCTCGGGCTGGATGTCCTGCGGCTCCACCGGATCGGCATTGGCCGGCGAACCCAGCAGCATGCCGGCGTCGGGCTTGATGTACCAGTCCTCGTCGGCGCCGAACACCATGGGCCAGCGCGCGGCCGTCGCGGCCTCGCCTTCTGGCGGCGCGAAGATGAAGGCCGAGCGCCGGCGCGGCTCGATGCCGATGGGTGGCACGCCCGCGAGCCGAGCCACCGTGTCGACCCAGGCGCCCGCCGCATTGAGCAGCACCGGTGCCTCGTAGCTGCGGCCGCCGGCCTGCACGCGCCAGATCTCGCCCACGCGCTCGATGGCCGTCACGCCCGCATCGCACACCAGCTGCCCGCCCGCGCGCCGCATGCCGCGCAGGTAGCCCTGGTGGATCGCATGCACGTCCATGTCGGCCGCATCGGGTTCGTAGACCGCGCCGATCACCTGCTCGGGCCGCAGCGCCGACACCATCGCGCATGCTTCGTCGGCACCGAGCCGGCGCGGATCGCCGGGCATGCCCTGCAGCACCTGCCAGTGCTCCTCGAGCTGCGCCTCCTGCCCCGGGCCCGCGATCATCATCGCGCCGCGCGGCGTGAGCAGCGGATGCTCGGCGAAGCCCGGCGGCGGGTTCTCGAGAAAGGCGCGGCTGGCCATCGTGAGCGCGCGCACCTGCGGCGTGCCGTAGCTCTCCATGAACAGCGCCGCCGAGCGGCCCGTGGAGTGGTAGCCCGGCTGGTTCTCGCGTTCGAGCAGGATCACGCGGGCATGCGGCGCGAGCCAGTGCGCCACCGAGGCGCCGGCGATGCCGCCGCCGATCACGAGGAAGTCGGCGGTGGCGGTGGTGTGTTCGGTCGTTGTCATCGCGGCGGAGTGTAGGAACAAATTTGCGTATCCGCAAATTATCGAAAGCCCTGAGTTCCTTTGACGTCGTCTCGTGCAGAGTGAGGACGCGGCGAGAGGCCCAGGACGTTCGTTGCACCATGGCGGTGAAATTTGCGTACTTGCAATTTGCGCATACGCAAATTTCGGGCCCGGCCGCGGCGGCCCGGCGGTGGAGGGGCGGCGGATGGACTGGCAGAATCCTGCGCATCACAAGAGAGAGCCAAGCGTGAATCCACATACAGGGACCAAGCAGGCGGCGAAGCCGAAGGAGGCCGCGCCCACGCTGGACCGCACCACTTTCGGTTATCGCCTGCGCACCGCGCGCAAGCGTTTCGGCTGGACGCTGGCGCAACTGGCCGAGCGTTCGGGCGTGTCGATCACCACCATCTCGCGCGCCGAGCGCGGCCAGCTCGCGCTGGGCTACGAGAACTTCACCGCCCTGGGCCGCGCGCTCGACATGGACATGAACGCCATGTTCGCGGGCGCCGGCGTCAAGCCCGCCCAGTTCGACGGCCCCGTCGTCACGCGCGCCGGCAAGGGCGTGGTGTACCGCGGTCTATCGATCGCCTACGAGTTCCTCGGCACCACCGCCGCCGGCAAGCAGATGAGCCCCATCGTCGGCGTGGTGCACGCGCGGCGCATTCACGGCCCCGAGGACTTCGTGCGCCACTCGGGCGAGGAGTTCGCCTATGTGCTCTCGGGCGAGATCGAGGTGCACTTCGACAACGGCGAGGTGGTGCGGCTGGGGCGGGGGGATTCGCTCTACTTCGACAGCCGGCTCGGGCATGCGTACATCAGCGTGAGCCGGCAGCTCGCGAAGATCGTGGGGATGACGATCGGGGAGAGCGGGCACATGAAGTCGGCGCGGGAGGCGCCGGAGGTGGAGGCCGTGGCGAAGAAGAGGATTGGGCGCGCCGGCAAGGCTTGAGGGTGGTGCCAGCTTCTGGTCACCGCTTTGTTGAATCTGCCCCAGATCGGGCATCGGCCATCGCCGTGAATATCCCGTCGCGCAGAGGGCGGAGCAAAAGTCAGTCCGCGTCTTGACCTGGCCAGCCAGGGCCACTACGGAGCGAGTCGTCGTGCTCGTCAAAGCCTGACAAGTTGGATCGGAAGATCGGCGGGCCCCCTTGCGCCGCCTGTTTGGCCTGGCCTGCCAGGCTGGCGAAGAGGTCGGAGTAGCCGGGCCAGAACGTGGGATCTCGCCAGCCTGTCGGTCCATTGGCTTCGCTGCGCTCTTGCGCAACCACAAGTGCGGACAGGAAAGCCTCCTGATTGGCAGGCGTGAACGTTCGAGCGTCAAGGCAGCCAAAGAGATGGACGCTGGCGTTTTCATCCGAGAGCCATGTTGCGAGTGCATCGTGACCGCGTTCTGCGAGCACCTGCGAAATCTCGCTCAAGATCGTGCGATAGACCCAACCAGCACACCCTATTTCCACGTTTTCAGCGGCGATCAGTACAGCCATGAGGTCTCCGTGATTTCATCCGGCAAAGTATCGACCAGCATTCGACTCAGGTATCTCCAAGCCCGAACTCCCATCTAATTCTCGCCGCGTAGCATCCGCGCCGCCCACGATGAAGCGATGCGCCGTACGCAAACCCGGCCGGGCAGGATGGACGAATGAACACGAGAAACAAGATCGCGACGTTGCTGGTCGTCGCGGCTGCTGCCGTTGGCGCGGCCTTTGCCTATGCGTGGGAGCCGGCCATCGCGGCCTTGCCCGCGCCACCGCCGCCCGGCGGCGACCAGGCGCTGCTGGTGCGAGGCTCGCACGTGGCCAGCACGGGCGACTGCATGGTGTGCCACACGGCCGCCAACGGCAAACCCTTCGCGGGTGGCCTGCCGCTCAACACGCCCTTCGGCACGATCTACAGCACCAACATCACGCCCGACGCCGAGACCGGCATCGGCAGCTGGTCGCTCGAGGCCTTCACGCGCGCCATGCGCGCCGGCGTGTCGCGCGACGGGCACCTGCTGTACCCGGCCTTTCCCTATCCGCACTTCACGCGCATGTCGGACGACGACATCGGCGCGCTCTATGCGTACCTGATGGCGCGCACGCCGGTGCATGCGCCGGCTAGGGCCAACCAGCTCACGTTCCCGCTCGGCTTCCGGCCGCTGGTCGCGGGCTGGAACCTGCTGTTCCTGCAGAAGGGCCCGCTGTCCGCGCCCGGCACGGCGCAGTCCGACGAATGGCTGCGTGGCCGCTACCTGGTGGAGGGCGCGGCGCACTGCGCGGCCTGCCACACGCCGATGAACCTGCTCGGCGCCGAGAAGAGCAGCCAGCCCTTCGCGGGCAACCTGATCGACGGCTGGGAGGCGCCGCCGCTGAATGCGCTGGCCAGCGCGCCCAGGCCGTGGACGAAGGAGCAGCTCGTGTCCTACCTGCGCACCGGCCTGGCGAGCGAACACGGCGCGGCCGCGGGGCCGATGCTGCCGGTGACGCAGCACCTGGCCGACGTGCCCGAGTCGGACGTGCGCGCGATCGCGACCTACATCATGGGCCTGCAGCCCGCGGCCCCCGCCGCGGCGCAGGCCGAGCCGGCCAAGGCGGCTGCGTCCGCCTCGGTCGCCGCCGCGGCCGTGCCCGCGGGCCAGCGCGTCGATGCCGGTGCCGCGCTGTTCAACGGCTCATGCGCCGGCTGCCACGGCGGCGCGGCGCCCATGCGCACCATCGGCGACCGGCCCGCGCTCGGCCTGAGCACGGCGGTCAATGCCGACAGCGCGCGCAACGCCATCAACCTCGTGCTGGGCGGCAACCCGTGGGGCGGTTCGGCATCGGCGCACTACATGCCGCCGTTCGCCGATGTGCTGAGCGACGAGCAGATCGCCGAGGTTCTGCGCTATGTGCGGTCCAGCGCCACGCAGCGTCCGGCCTGGCCCGATCTGCAGAACGAGGTTGCGAAGGTTCGCAAGGAGAAGGAGGCACTGCCGAAATGATCACGCTCACCGTCAACGGCGTCGACCACGCGCTCGACATCGATCCCTCCATGCCGCTGCTGTATGCGCTGCGCAACCACCTCAAGCTCAACGGCGCCAAGTACGGCTGCGGCCTCGGCCAGTGCGGCGCCTGCACCGTGATCGTCGACAAGCGCCCCGTGTTCTCGTGCCTGATGCCGGTGTCGGCCGTGGGCAAGCGCGCGGTGCGCACCATCGAGGGCCTGGGCAGCGCCGACAAGCCGGCACCGATCCAGCAGGCCTTCATCGAGCAGCAGTCGGCCCAGTGCGGCTACTGCATCGCCGGCATGGTGATGCGCGCGCAGGCCCTGCTCGACGAGCGCCCGGGCGCCGACGAGGAAGAGATTCGCCAGCACATGCAGCCCAACCTCTGCCGCTGCGGCACCCACATGCGCATCGTGGCCGCGATCGTCGAGGCCTCGAAGACGCTGGCCGGCAGCGCGCGGCAAGGAGCATCGCGATGAGCCGTCCCGCACAGCGGCAGGACGCCGCGCTGCGCAACCCGAGCCGGCGCTACTTCCTGGCCGCGGGCTCGCTCACCGTGAGCTTCTCGCTCTGGCCCGGTGCGGCAGTGCTGGCCCAGCAGGGCAAGCAGGCCACCGAGGCGGGCGCGCCGAGCGCGCTCGACGCCGGCACCGCCAAGCTGCCGGGCGACCTCACCGGCACGCCCATGCTCGACGCCTGGATCCGCATCGACGAGCAGGGTCGCATCACCGTGTGGACCGGCAAGGCCGAGCTCGGCACCGGCATCCGCACCGCCTTCACGCAGATCGCCGCCGAGGAGCTGGGCGTGGCCTTCGAGGCGGTGCACCTGGTGACGGCCGACACTGCCGTCACGCCCAACGAGGGCTACACGGCCGGCAGCCATTCCACCGCCGACAGCGGCACCGCCATCCTCAACGCGGCGGCGCAGGTGCGCGTGCTGCTGGTCGGCTCGGCCGCCGGCAAGCTCGGCGTGGCGGCCGACACCCTCAAGCTGCGCGACGGCGTCATCTCCGCCCCCGACGGCCGCACCCTGAGCTACGGCCAGGCCGTGAGCGGCCTCGACCTGCACCGGCGCGCCGAGCCGCGTTCGGAGCTGGTCGATCCGAAGCAGCACCGCGTCATCGGCCAGTCGCGCCGGCGGCTCGACATCCCGGGCAAGGTCACCGGCGGCGCGAGCTACGTGCAGGACATGCGCCTGCCGGGCATGGTTCATGCGCGCATGGTGCGGCCGCCGTCGTACGGCGCCGTGCTGACCGGCGTCGACAGCGCGGCCGTCGAGAAGATGCCGGGCGTCGTCAAGGTGGTGCGCGACGGCAGCTTTCTGGCCGTGGTGGCGCAGGACGAGTGGCAAGCCATCCAGGCCATGCGCGCGCTCACCGAGGCCGCGCGCTGGCAGGAGAGCGCTTCGCTGCCCACGCCGGCCACCATCCACGACACGTTGATGAAGCTGCCCCGGCAGGAGATCCACGTCGGTGACCGCCATGGCGAGACCGTGCCCGCGGCGAAGACCCTGCATGCGCGCTTCACCAAGCCCTACCTCGCGCATGCGTCGATCGGCCCCTCGTGCGCGGTCGCGCAGTTCGACGCGCAGGGCAAGCTCACCGTGTGGACCCATTCGCAGGGCGTGTTCCCGATGCGCGGCGCGCTGTCGGAACTGCTCTCGATGAAGCCCGAGGACATCCGCTGCGTGCACGTCGAAGGCTCGGGCTGCTACGGCCACAACGCCGCCGACGATGCAGGCGCCGAGGCCGCGCTGATCGCGCGCGCCGTGCCGGGTCGGCCGGTGCGTCTGCAATGGATGCGCGAGCACGAGTTCACCTGGGAGCCCTTCGGTCCCGCGATGGTCACCGACGTGAAGGCCTCGCTCGACGCCAGCGGCCGTGTGGTCGACTGGCAGTACGAGATCTGGAGCAACTCGCACAACCAGCGCCTGGACAACGCCGGGCGCTTCATCTCCGCGCAGTACCTCGCCAGGCCCTTCACGCCGGCGCCGCCCAAGCCCATTCCCATGCCCGAGGGCGGTGGCGACCGCAACAGCCTGCCGCTGTACAACTTCGCCAACTACAACGTCGAGCACCACTTCCTGCCCGACATGCCGGTGCGCGTATCAGCCATGCGCGGGCTCGGCGCGTACATGAACGTCTTCACCATCGAGAGCTTCATGGACGAGCTGGCCGCCGCCGCGGGCGCCGATCCGGTGGAGTTCCGGCTGCGCCATCTCGACGACCCGCGCGGGCGCGACGTGGTGCAGCTCGCGGCGAAGAAGTTCGGCTGGGACCCCAAGCGCAAGCGCGTGCCGAACCGCGGCGTGGGCTTCTCCTTCGCCCAGTACAAGAACCTGATGAGCTATCTGGCGCTGGCGGTCGAGGTGTCGATCGTGCCGGAGACCGGCGAGATCCGCATCGAGCGAGCCATCGCGGCCATCGACTGCGGCCAGGTCGTCAACCCCGACGGCGTGCGCAACCAGGTCGAGGGCGGCATCCTGCAGTCGGCCAGCTGGACCCTGTACGAGCAGGTGCAGTACGACGCCCAGCGCATTCGCAGCTACGACTGGAGCCGCTATCCGATCATGCGGTTCTCGGACGTGCCGCGGAAGGTGGAGGTGCACATCATCGATCGGCCCGGGGCGCCGTTTCTGGGGACCGGCGAAGCCTCGCAGGGGCCGGCGCCTGCGGCGTTGGGGAATGCGATTGCGGATGCTACGGGGCGGAGGTTGCGGGGGTTGCCGTTGGCGGCGGGGCGGAGGCTGAGGGAATACAACCAGAGCTGAGGTTGTGGAAGTTGGCGGCGGGCGCCACGCTTGTGAGGCTTTGCCTAATTAGATCTCTACTCGGGCCAATGTGCGCAAACGATCTCTAGCCTGAAGTTTCTTTGAGAGGGCGCAGCTCCATACGTTTACTGCGCATCGTCAGCACGGGAAGGCTGCTTCGCAGCGGTTGCCGCCAGTCAAGCTTCCGGTGCAACAGTCAGCTTGATTTCTAGAGGCAGGCGCCAATAGATGGCAATGATCTCTCCGCGTTCCTCGACGTCTTCTACCTCACGCTGAACTCCGTCCTGACGTCTGTCCTTGCGCTCCATGGCGCGGCGGCGACCGGAGGCGCGAGTGGAGTAAGCTTTCCCGATGAGTTGCAACATCGTCCCTGTGGGCCGGCGCCGAGATGGCGGGACTCGGTATTGGTGCCTTGGGCATCACGCCAACGCTACCGCTAAATACGGCACCCCTGCGGAGAAGTGCGTAGCGGCCGATGACGAGCCGATCGCGCCCGAAGAAACGCTGGACTTAGACTTTCGCTGCTACCCCGGCGGCATCGCGTTATGGGGATCCGTGCCAGCTGTCTACGACACCACGAACAAGCCCATCGACCGGGGCATTCACGTGCACGCCCGGCTCGAAAAAAGCGGGGTGAAAGTGATTGACCGGACGTACCGCAAGTTGCGTATTCCGCTCGCCAAGGACTTGCTCTCGGATGGGTGGGCGGAGGTCGATGAAATCGACGCCATCAACTACATGGTTTCAGCTGTGTTCGGATTCGAGACGGTCACGGTCAACTGCACGTACTGCGGCTTCCCGCACCTTGACCGCGACTGGTTCGCCGTCCATGCGCACCGGCGCCACCAGTGCCACGGGTGCGGCAAGCAGTTCTCCGATAGCGGCGCGGGCGTGGGCAATCCCTTGGCCACCGTGAGGCACATGCTGGGCGCTCAGAAGGCCAAGCTCGCACCGGCGAAGAAGAAGGTTAAGTTCAAGCAGCGCGACTTCCCCGGGGGCGTTCAGATCTGGGGTTCGAATCCGGCGATCCTGTGGACCTCAGCGCGTGCCGAGGAGGACGGCATCCACGTTCACGCCTTCAAGACTGCCGACGAAGAGATGCCCAGTGGCTTGGACGACACGTTCACCGAGGTTGTGATCGACGGTGTGGTGCTCAACGCAACGCACGTGCGCGCCTTCATGGCGCAGTCGGCCATGCCGCACCTGGAAGGCAGAGTTCTGGATCTGGTCTGCCCCGGCTGCGGAGATCATCACTTTGACGAAGGCGAGCACGCGTTCACGCCACACATCGAGCATCGTTGTGGCTCGTGCGGACTCTCTTTTGGCGCCCGCGGCCAGATGAAGAAGACGATCGCTAATCCGTTCGCAGGCGTGCGTCAGGATCTCGCGAAGCTCGCGCCCAACCCCTTGCGCAACGACAAGCTGGGGCTGCGCCCGGAGACGATCTGAGCTAGAACTCGGCTACGTCAATTGCAGGAAGGAAGCCTCCCCGCTCGCGCATTAGGCGGTAGGCGGCGAACGCCTCTGCTTGAGTGAGTAGCCCCGCCTTCACCGCCTCGCGCAAAAGGCCGATGGAGCCGGTTAGGCGATCCTCACCAAGAACTTTCACAATCACCTTGCGCGCAGCTTTGTCGTCGCAGGCGACCGAAGAGCCTACCTCCGCTGCGGCCAGGATGCACTCGGTCTCGCCGTTGTCCAATTGCCACTCCGCTTTCGCCTTGAGGAAGCGCGAGACGCTGATCAACTTGTCGTCGACTAGTGCGAGGCGTCCGGCCGCGACAGCCGCGTCGATCGCCTCCGCGACGGTGCGCGACTCGTCACGCACAACCCCGCTCACTTGGAACGATGTGCCCGGAAGGCGCAGGACTTTCGAAAGGACTTCGCCGTTGGCGAGGTTCAGGAGGGTTGAGGCATCCAGAATCCGGATCACGCGGCTATTTCGGCGTTGGCAACGAACAGCGCGGAGACCGGGATGTTGAGGAGTTCCGCAGCGCGCCCTACCGAAATCTCCCCGGCCCTCACCTTGCGCGCCGCCGCCTGCAGGAGCGCAGGGGAGGCGTCCACCGGGATGTCCGGGCGCGCCGGGATGCCCAGCTCTGCGGCGCGCCGCTCGGGATTTTTGTAGTCATCCTGCAGCTTTTGATACATGGCGCGCGCACCGCGCGGAGGCACCAAGCCCAGGCCTTCACATCTGCGCGCCGCGACCTCGAAGCTGACGTGGAACAGGTGTGCCAGCCACAAGATCTCGATGTCGCCCAGCGGACCCTTGGCCCCGAGTTGCTCTCGAATTGTCTTTATCGCCAGCAGCACGCCGTGGCGCGGCAGCACGAGGGCCGAGCCGAAAGCGTCGGCGAACTTCTCCTCGAGCTTGCGCGGAACGCCCGGAATACCGTCGAAGTCCTCTTGGCGATCAAAGTGCGCGTAGCCGCTTGCCTGATCGTCGTGGTGGGCGACCAAGTGCCCGAACTCGTGGGCCATGGTGAAGAGCAGGCGCGGCTTGAACGCGCGCGCGCCTAGGATCATCAGTGCGTAGCCCTCGACGATGACGGACACTCCTTCGATGGACGAGTCGCGCGAATAGAGGACGATGACGCCGAGCTCGTGGGCGACTTGCGGCAGGCGCGGGAAGGGCTCCTTGTCGTCGAGGCCAGCGAAAGCCTTGCGGAAAAGCTGCGCGAATTCTTCAGCCGCCTCGAGCTTTGGCTCCATGCCCCGGAACAGGTTAAGCCACGCGGTGTTGTGGGGCATGCCTCGTGCGATCGCCAGCGCGTCGCGAACCTGGGCGGACACGACGTCGACCTCCGAGGAGACTTCAGCCTCGCGTTGCCCTAGCGTGTGGCGGAACAGCGCCTTAACGGGTTCGGCGGGCTCCGCATCCAGCAAGCTCTCCAACGGCAAGCGCATGGCCTTGGCGATGGCGCGCATCTCCGCCAGGCTTGCGTCGGCGCCGGCCGCGATCTGCGCGAAGCGCTCGGACGGTAGCTTCGCCTTCGCGGCGATCTGGTCGGCGGCGAGCTTGCGGCTGGCCAAGTGCTCGCCGAGGTTCATCACGCCGCCGCCTCGCGCTTAATGTCCATCAACTCCCGGCGCAGCCGGTCTGCCTGCTCGTCGGTGAGCTTGCGGTGGCGCCCCACGATCTGGGCCACGCGCGGCCCCGAGCGGTCGAAGAGGCTCGAAAGAATGTCGATGGTCCGCTCGCGCCCCAGCTCGACCTCGCGCGGCGTCTCAAGCACCACGGGGTTCTGCCCCACTAGGTAGTTCTTGATTCGGTTCTCGAAGGACTCCGGCTTGTGGGTGTCCTGAGGGTGCTGGTAGCCGTCGGGGGTCACGATGATGTTGCCCATCTTCTTGCCCGCGTCGAAGCGCAGGGCGTTCTCGGGAAACTTTCGCAAGGCGGCAAGCTGGTCTTCAAGCTTCTCTGTGATTTCCAAGCCACCGATCACGTATTGCCGGTGCTTGGGACCCATGCTGCCGCTGATCACGAAGATCTGGTCGCCAGGGCGGACGAGGCGGCGTAGGTCAGGCCTACAAGATCCCATGGTCGGGCGCGACCCGGAGGTGAGCAACGGGTCGGCCAGCGGGCGGCCCATGCCGGGATCAGACTTCGGCGAGATGAAGATGTAGCTGGACACGGCATCCTCCTTGAAAGAAGTCAGAGAGAACTGTATTTTTGAACAGTATGAATTTCTGTGCAAGAACTATCGAGATGCAAGTGTTCCAACGCGCCTTCATTTCAATGGGCGCATGCCCGCTTCCTGATCTGCTCATCTATAGCCTGCCTGCTAAGAATGGGCGGCTGGAACGGTCTGGTGCCGAACAACGAGCATGCCTTGGTGTTCAGCTAACGACTGGACAGCAAGTCAGTTGTCCTTGTGCGATGTGTATAGCTTGAGAGGCTAAGACAAGACTTCACTAATTATTTTCAAAGACTCACGTGGAAAGCTAGTTGTGCATGGGCACTGTAGGCCGTGGATTTGTACGTTGCTTTTCAACAGTTCCGACAGAGAAGGAGGTGCCGTGTTCATGGTGCCATGCCTAGAGCGGCAAGGATTGACACGAACGGCGTGACTTTGCAAGCACGGGTTTCTCCATAGGTTTGAATGAGCGAAGTGGCCGATGCTACATATGCTCAGGACCCTAAAGATAAGTGAGAGCGTCGTGAGATGATGGTTTCATATGAAACTGCTAAAGTGATAGCAAATGCTTGAAAAAATGAGGGATGCGTTGACTGTTGAATTTGCAGGAAAATAGTCTAATGAGTCGAGGTTTTTGTTTTTAACCTTATACACCAATTTTAATTTTACTGGTAAATCGGGGAATCAATGAATCATTATCTGAAAAAAGCAACGATTACTGGGCTTTGGGGGATGAATACGGAGTTTTCCATTCCACTCGACAGAAAATTTAATTTTTTAATTGGCCGCAACGGCACCGGAAAAACTACTGTCATTAATTTGATTGCAGCTGTTCTTACCGGGGATTTTGAGCGACTTGATAAGATTCAATTCTCAAGGGTTTTTATCAGTTTGGCTTCGGCGGATAGTAGAAAACGCCCATCGATTGAGGTTGTCAAAATCCAAAAGCCAAATTTGCCATATTTTGATATTTCTTATCGAATAAAAACTTCCGCTTCGGCAGAGGCTTCGATTTATGATCTCGATGCTTTGGAGGAGGAGCGTATGTATCGAGGTGCGCCTCCTCGAATGCTTCGAGAGAGGGTCTTTAGAGAAAAATTTCTTTACATTCAGCGTCAGCTTGAAAATTTAGTTGGGGTGAGTTGGCTTTCCGTGCACCGCCAAACGGAAGTGGATAAGGTTGGCAATGATGAGCGAAGATCGCCGATGTCCGCGATCGATGCAAAATTGCAGAACATGACCAACCTGTTGGTTAGGTATTTCTCTAGATTGGCTTCGGGATTTTCGGAGGAGACAAAAGCCTTTCAAAAGGCGAGTTTTTTATCATTGACAAGCCCGCAAAAGGAGTCGAACGTCAGATCCTTTGTTAGAAGTATTGACATTGAAGCAGAGAGGAAAGCGCTAACCTCAGTTTTTGAAGTGCTGGGTGTCGAGCAGAAACAATTCGAGCGTCAATTGGATCAGCTTGGCAAAGAGCTTCTTGCGGCTCGAAAGCCATTCTTGGAGCATGCGCCAATAACGCTGCAGCATTTATCTGCTGTATTTAATTCTTATCGGGCACATATGTTGGTGCAGCTTTATGAGGGGTTGCAGGCGAAACGAAAAACAATATTCGAGCCCACTGATAAATTTTTGAAAGTTGTAAATTCCCTCATTACACCAAGAAAAGAGGCGTCAATTTCGCTTCAAAATGAACTTATTGTGAAAAATGGGGCGGGAATTAAAATTGAAATGGAGGATCTTTCGTCTGGAGAAAAACAGTTGCTGATTATTCTTGGTCAAGCACTTCTTCAGGAATCTGCTCCGGTGGTTTATATTGCGGATGAGCCCGAGCTTTCTCTTCATGTCGAGTGGCAAGAAAAACTTACGCTTGCTATCTCTGAGATAAATCCGAATGCTCAGATTGTATTTGCGACACATTCCCCTGATATCGTTGGGCCGCATCAAGATAAAATAATCGATATGGAGGCGATTGCTCAATGAGTGCCTTTACTCGGACCACGTCAGGGCTGTCTAACTCTCGATTTTTTTATCAGGCCAGCTTTACTGTTTATATTGAGGGAAAGACGGCACTTGTGCCGGGAGAGCAGGAGCCGCCTGACGCGCATTACTATGCTGTCTTGATGAAGGCGGTACGTCCTCAAAAGACAGTGAAGATAAAAATTGTCGGGAATAAGGGGACGGCTTTTGAGTATGCAAAAAAGCTGCGAGATGGAAATGTAAAAAATGCTATTGTGATTGTTGATAAGGATTTGGAGGGGGTCGTTTCTTCGATTCTTCCTTTGGAGCCAGTTATTCGAACATTTGGCTATAGCTGGGAAAATGAATTGTGGACTGTTGCTACAGCAGCGAACTTGATTCGGGATCTGTCTAATGCGACCATTATGCATGCGGAGAGTCCGGCAGTCTGCTTGCCAATAATGGCTCGCAGGTTGCGATATCTTTCCGCTCTTGATGCAGGGGCACAAGTCGGAGGAGGAGGGTTGCTTCCCAAAGATAAGTCACTTTGCGGGGTAAATATTGAATTTCCTCGAGTTGCCGGAAAAGAAGTGACACGGATCGCCGGTAAGTATCGACGCAGTCCGGCCGCAAAATGTCCCGTTTCGAGATCGATTGCGTTAGAGGCAATCAAGCTTGAACCAAGCCAAGTGGTTCAAGGCCATTTTTGGTCTAATGCGGTACAGCAGTACATAATTCAAGCTTATCGACGCTTGATGAACGATACTGCCCCTTCTAAAAAGGTGCTGCTGAATCTCGCACTTTCTTTTATGAAAAGGGATACGGTCGGGGCAGTAGGGGAGGGAATACTTGGTAGGTATGGCGACGAACTTACGAGACTCGGCGTTTAGTGATGCTCTTGGGGCATAGGTTTTATGTCGAGTTCGGAGAGTCGAATTTTTTACCTTCTATTCTGTGCGCAATCTTTCCATAGCTTCGCATTGATCCTCTATCCGAGCATGGAGTAGTGCGAGCGCTGCTACAACTAATCGCTGCAGCGAAGTGCGTTGGCAAGTGCTGAGCACGGCTGCGGCGGCCATCTCGGATGAGGGCGACGCAGCATCGTGTCGCTCTTCATCCCACTGCAGCAGTTGAACCAGCAGCTGCGCGCCTTGGACCACGTCACGCGCGTCGTTCAGAAACGAGGCTCGGTGATGCAGGGATGGATCGAGTCCCTCGCATGGAATCCATTCGAAGGGTTTGAACTGAGGGCGAGGGCGAAGGGATGTGCTGGCATCGCCAGTCGCGTTGGAGTCGTCGGCCATAGGCCTCCAAGGATGTTGATTTGCAACAACCGACGCACTCGACGCCAATCGAGGGCGGCAGCTCGAACGGGTTGGCGTACCGGGACATCCTTGCGGAAACCGGCAGGGCGCGAGCCCTCCCGTCCGAGCCGCCTAAAGGGGCGCGAACGAGAAAGCCGCAGACCAGTGCGGTAGCTGCGGCTTTCGTCGCAGGATGTCTTCGGGACGCCAATCCCGACCCCGCTCATCACGAGGCGAGGGCAATGTACGCGCTCAAGACAAAAGCAGTCAAGCCTTCCATCCGATGCCGCAAAGTTGTCTGCATCGAGGCGGCACCCTGTCACCCATTTGCTCCTCATCCCACCCCGCCTCGCTATCCTTCCGCTCGCCATTCACTTCAACAAAAGGGGACCCTCATGACTCAACCTTCCTCACCCATCTTCTCGCCGCGCTCCATCGCGCTGGCCTGCACCTTCGCCCTGAGCGCCGCGACCGCGGCCCATGCCGCCCTCGACGCCAAGCTGCTCGCCGCGGCCGAGAAGGCGCAGCCGGCGGTGATCGAGAACCTCAAGGAGATGGTGCTGATCGAGTCGGGCAGCCTCAATGTCGACGGGCTGATGAAGATGGCCGACGTGGTGGAAGGCCGGCTCAAGGCGGCGGGCTTCAAGGTCGAGCGGCGCAAGGCGACGGCCGGGGCGGGGGCCGACATCGTGATCGGCACGATGAAGGGCAACGGCAAGCGCAAGATCATGCTGCAGGGCCACATGGACACGGTCTACCAGCCCGGCATCCTGAACTCGCAGCCCTACAAGGTCGACGGCAACCGCATCTACGGGCCCGGCATCGCGGACGACAAGGGCGGGCTCGCGGTGATGATGGCCTCGCTCAAGATCCTGGCCGACGCGGGCTGGCGCGACTACGACACGCTCACGGTGCTGATGAATCCCGACGAGGAAGTGGGCTCGGTGGGTTCGGGCGAGCTGATCGCGACGACGGCCGACCTGCACGACACGGTGCTGTCGTTCGAGCCGACGGCGGCGAAGTCGGTGGTGAAGGGCGAATCGCTGCTGCTCGGCGCGGCCGGCATCGCGCAGGCCACGCTCGAGGTGAAGGGCCGCGCCTCGCACGCGGGCGCGGCGCCCGAGCTGGGCCGCAATGCGCTGTACGAACTCTCGTACCAGATGCTGCAGACCAAGGACCTCGCGAAGGACATCCCGGGCGTGACGCTCAACTGGACGGTGGCGCGCGCGGTGGGCCCGATCAACCAGATCACCGAGAAGGCGCAGGCGCTCGGCGACGTGCGCATCACCGAGCCCGGCGCGGAGAAGAAGCTCGACGCGGCGCTGCAGGCGAAGATCGCGAGCGGCAAGCTGATTGCCGACACCGAGACGACGGTGAAGGTGGAGGTGGGCCGCCCGGCCTTCGTGGCGGGCGAGAAGGGCCGCGCGCTGGCCGAGAAGGCGCAGGCGATCTACAAGGAGATCGACCGCGAACTCGCGCTCACGCCGATGACCGGCGGCGGCACCGACGCGGGCTACGCGGGGCGCTCGGGCAAGGCGACGGTGGTCGAGAGCTTCGGCCTCGCGGGCTTCGGCTACCACGCGCGCGACGAGTACATCGAGGTCGACTCGATCGTGCCGCGGCTGTACCTGGTGACGCGGCTGCTGACGGAGATCGGCAAGGGCCGCTGAAGCAAGCCGCACTCGACGTAAAAAAGGCGCATGCGAAGAACTCGCATGCGCCTTTTTGCTGGGTGCTGAAGGCTTCGATCGGTCGGCGCACCGCGGCGCCTGCCCTCACTGCGGACGCTGATCGCCGGGCGGGCGGTTGCGGTGCGCGGCGGCCTGGGCTTGAGCCTGGGCCTGCGCCTGCGCTTGAGCTTGTGCCTGCCGTTGCTGCATCTGCTGGGCCTGTTGCTGCTGGCGCTGCGCGGCCTGCTGCTGAGCCTGTTGGGCCTGCTGCTGTTGGCGCTGCATGGCCTGTTGCTGGGCTTGTTGCGCCTGCTGTTGCTGGCGTTGCATGGCTTGCTGCTGAGCTTGTTGCTGCTGGTGCTGCATGGCCTGTTGCTGCGCCTGCTGCTGACGGCGCATCTGCTCCTGTTGCTGCTGAGCCTGCTGTTGCTGACGCTGCATCGCCTGTTGTTGCTGCTGCGCCTGTTGAGCAGCCTGCTGCTGTTGCTGCTGCCTTGCCTGGTTCTGCGCGGCCTGCTGTTGCTGCATCTGCTGGCGGCGCATCTGCTCCTGCTGGGCCTGCTGCTGTTGGCGGGCCTGATTCTGCTGGGCTTGCTGTTGCTGCTCTTGCTGGCGACGAGCCTGTTCCTGCTGCGCCTGCTGTTGTTGCTGCTGCCTGCGGCCCTGGTCTTGCTGAGCCTGTTGTTGCTGGCGTCGCGCCTGTTCCTGCGCCTGTTGTTGCTGCTGCTGTTGTTGGCGACGCGCCTGTTCCTGTTGCGCCTGCTGCTGGCCGGCCTGGTTCTGGGCCAGTAGCTGCTGGCGGCGTGCCTGCTCCTGCTGCGCTTGCTGCTGCTGCGCCTGCTGGCGCGCGGCCTGTGCCTGCTGGGCTTGCTGCTCGCGCGTTTGCTGTTGCGTCATCAGCTGCTGGCGCCGCGCCTGGTCCTGCTGCGCCTGTGCCTGTTGTGCTTGGGCCTGTTGCTGATGCGCCTGCTGCTGCATCTGCTGTTGGCGTGCCAGGGCGGCCTGCTGCTGCGCTTGTTGCTGCTGGGCCTGCAGTTGCTGGCCGTGTTGCTGCTGCATCTGCTGCATCTGCAATTGGCGCGCCTGCTGTTGTTGCGCGAGCAGCGCGGCGGCCTGCTGTTGCTGGGCCTGCTGCTGTTGCATCGCGAAGTTGGGCGACTGCCCCGGATGCGCGGCCTGCCAGGCGGCCACGCCTGCATCGCCGCGCGGACGGTCACGGTCGCGGCCCCCGCCGTTGTTGTTGTAGACGTTGTTGACGACGGTGGTCGAGCGCGAGACGTAGGTGTTGTTGTTGTAGACCACGGCCGGGCGATAGGCCGGTGGCGGCGGCGCGGCGCGCGGGTAGTCGCGGTCGCGCGGACGGCCCCAGTTGACGTTCCAGGAGTTCCAGCCCCAGCCATGGCGCTCGAGTGCCGAGGCCACGACCACGCCGGCACCGAAGGCCAGCACGCCGGCCGTGGCGACCTGGGCGCCGCTGTAGCCGCGGTCGACGTAGACGGGCTGCGGTGGCGGTGCATAGGCATAGCCGGGGTAGACCGGCACGGGATCGCCGTAGATCTCCTGCGGGTTGTAGCTCGGCACGTAGACCACGTCGGGCTGCGCCTGCTGGATGGTGATGAGCTGCTGCGGCGGCTCGACGATGAGCGGGCCCGCATAGGCGCCCTGCGGATCGGGCGCGGGCGTGTAGTTGGCCGGTGCCGCGGCGGTCGCGACCTTGATCTTGTCGTTGTTCTTGAGCCGGCCGGCCTTGGAGGCGCGCTGGCGCATGACCTGGATCGCGTTCATCACGTCGGCCGGGTCGTTGTAGTAGGCCTTGCCCAGTGCCTCGGTCCAGGGCAGGTTGCCGGCCATCTGGTCCATCACGTTGCGGAAGGCGGTCAGCGACTTCACGCTCGGGTCCCAGGGCTGCTGGTTGACGGCATCGGCCAGCGCGCCGGCCTTGAGCGTGGGGTTCTGCTTGAGCCAGTCCTGCGCGGCGGTGATCTGCTCGGGATAGGTGGCGCCGGCCAGCACCTGCGCCACGAGCTTGTCGGGGTACAGCGCGATGGGGGCGACCATCTGGTAGAGCTCCTCGGCCGCGGGTGGCACGTAGGCCACGGGCATGGGGGCCGCGGGTGCAGGTGCCGCGGCGGCGGGCACGGAGGCCGCGGCCTGGGGCGCGGGCGCGGCGGCGTTCTGTGCGACGGGGGTCTCGGACTTGTCGCAGCCCGCGAGCACCAATGCTGCAGTGCACAGCGACAGCGTGAGTGCACGCGCGAGGGGGGTGTGATTGGAGGGGATCATCCTGGCCTTCCTGGGGCGCTGTTGGAGCACCCGCTCGTACAGAACGGGTGCCGCAACTCGAGCGATGACGAAGCATGGCCCGAGGATGCAACCGGCTGTGTCGTCTGCCGGGCGCAGGCCGGGTAGGAACAGGCCTGTCAAGAAAAGTGAAGGGCCGGTGAATGCCGGCCCCTTGGTCCCAGTCAGCTCGCGGTCAGTGCCGCGGCGCGTGGCTCGCTGCTACTTCGCGCCGCCGGTGTACTTGGTGACGCTGCTCGCGCTCACGTGGTAGCCGCTCACGCCCATCATCGAATCGTTGCGCAGGGTCTGCAGCTTGCCTGTGACCCACACGGTGTCCATGGCGCGGAACTTGGCGCCCTTCTGCGGCACCACGTGCAGGATCTGGTTGGCCGGCGGCGGCGGGGTGTGGATGCAGGCGCCGAAGTAAGGCACGAGCAGGAACTCGGTGACCTCGCCCTTGGCTTCCTCGAGCGGCACGATGAAGCCGGGGATCTTCACCTCCACGCCGTTCATCGCGGGATTGGTCGGCGCGTTGTTCGACACCTCCTGCATCTTCATCAGCAGCTCGTTGGCGCGCGGGTCGCCGTCGTCGAGGGCGCTGAGGTCCATGCCCTTGAACTCCTTCGATGGGTCCCAGTCCTTGGGTACGAGTTCCTCCCAGGTGATCTGGCGCGGCTGGCCGGCCGGGGCCTTGGCGGTGGCCACGGGCGCGGCCTTGCCGCCGAGCGGGTTGGTGGCGGTGGTGTCCTTGGGCGCGGGTTCGGCGGCCCAGGCTGCGGCCGCGAGGCTGGCGCCGGCCATCAGCAGGGCGAAGCGCTTCGAGGCCTGGACGGCGGGATGGAGAGTCTTTGCGTGGCGCATGGGATCAGATCCTCGGTGAAAGCCCGTCGGCGAGCGAGAGCCGGTAGGCGCGAATGCCGGGCAGCAGGCTCGCCAGCCAGCCGGCGGCCAGCAGGCTCGCGAGCAGCAGCCATTCGTTCAGTGTAGGTTCGGAAAGCCGCAATGTCAGCCCGAACTGCGACTGCAGCCAGGGCGCGAGGCCGGCGATGCCCAGCACCGCCATCAGCACGCCCACGAGCACGCCGAGCACGGTGACCAGCGCGCCTTCGAGCGCGAGCAGCGCCAGCACGTGGCGCAGGCCCGCGCCCACGGCACGCAGCACGGCCAGTTCGCGCCGCCTTTCGTTGAGACCGGCCATCACCACCGACACCAGGCCCGCGAGGCTCACGAGCGCGACCAGACCCGACATCAGCAGCAGCGCGTTCTCGCCCACGCCGATCACGCTCCAGAGCTCGTCGAGCGCCACGCCGGGCAGGATCGCCATCAGCGGCTCGCCGGTGTAGGTGGAGATCCAGCGCTGCACCGAGAACACGGCGGCGCGGTTCTTCAGGCCCACGAGCGCGGCCGTCACGTTCTTGGGCGTGAGGTCGAACTTGCGCACCTGGTCGGCCGGGATCTTCACGCCGGGCATGGGCGCGCCGCCCACCCACTCGAGGTGGATCGCCTCCATGGCCGCGAGGCCGATGTGCACGGTGCGGTCGACCGGCGTGCCGGTGCGCGCGAGCACGCCGACCACGGTGAAGGGCTTGTCGGCATGCTCGGCCACGTTGAGCTCGCCGCTGCCGTGCGCCAGCGTGATCTTCTGGCCCACGTGGTAGCCGAGCTTGTCGGCCACCTCGGCGCCCACCACGGCGTCGAACAGCTCGCTGAAGGGCTTGCCCTCGCGCAGCGCGAGCGACTGGCGATCGCCGTAGCGAAAACGCGTGAAGTACTCGGGCGAGGTCGCGAGCACGGCGAAGCCGCGGTGCGAATCGCCGAGCGACAGCGGCACCACCCAGTCGACGCCGGGGTGCGCCTGCAGCGCCTGCACGCTCTTCCAGGAAATGTTGTTGGTGGCCGCGCCGATGCGGAACACCGAATACAGCAGCAGTTGCGTGGAGCCGGTGCGTGCCCCCACGATCAGGTCGGTGCCAGAGACCGAGGACGCGAAGTTCTCGCGCAGCTCGGTGCGGATGCGCTCGACGCCCAGCAGCAGGAAGGTCGACAGCGCGATCGAGAACACCGTGAGCGCGAGCGTGAAGCGGCGGTTCCAGGCGCTGCGCCAGGCGATGGAGAACAGGGCCTTCATGCGTCGGTCGCCATCGTCGCGCTCGAGGCGCGGTTGATCTCGGGCAGCAGCACATGGCGCGCGAAGCGCTGCGCGATGCGCTGGTCATGGCTCACGAACACCAGCGCGCTGTCGTTCTCGGCGCAGGCGGTCAGCAGCACGTCGAGGAAGGCTTCGCGCCGGTCCTCGTCGAGCGCGGAGGTGGGTTCGTCGGCGATCACCACCTCGGGCTGGCCGATGAGCGCGCGCGCCGCTGCCACGCGCTGCTGCTGGCCCACCGAGAGCTGCATGGCCTGGCGCTGCCAGAGCTTGCGGTCCAGGCCCATCTGGTCGAGCAGGTGCTCGGCTTCCTCGCGCGCGCCGCGCTGGCGCGAGGCCTGCTCGCGGCGGCGTGCCGAGAAGCGGCAGGGCAGCAGCACGTTGTCGACCACGCTCAGGTACGGCAGCAGGTTGAACTGCTGGAAGATGTAGCCCACGTGCGCCACGCGGCAGCGGTCGCGCGCGGCGCCCGAGAGCTTGGACCAGTCGTGGCCCAGCAGGCACACGCGGCCCTCGTCGGCCACCAGCACGCCGGCCAGCAGCGACAGCAGGGTGCTCTTGCCGCAGCCGCTGGGGCCATGCAGGAACACCGATTCGCCGGCCGTGATGCGGAAGGCCTCGATGTCGATGCAGGGCGTGGCGCTGCCGGGCCAGGAGAAGCGCAGCGATTCGGCCGAGAGCACCACGCGCAGCGGCGTGGATTCGGCCTGCGAAGGAAGGCTCACGACCTCACTTGCCCCAGGTCAGGCGGGCCGGTTGCGCGGCCTGCGCACCCGCGGGGCGCTTGAGCTGGCGCTTGAACTGGCCCTGCGCGGAAGCGATCTGCGCATCGATCTGGCGCGTGCCCTTGAAGGCGGCGAACAGGCCGATGTCGATGTACTTGGCGGCGGCCGCGTTGGCGCAGTTGAACGAGAAGGTGGCGTCGAGGTCGGCATGGCCCTCGGGCTCGTTCGGATCGGGCTTGCCCAGGCCGAGCGCGGCCGATTGCAGCTCGACCGGGCCGAGCTTGCAGCTCGCGGCGGGGTCGATGGCGAACAGCTTGTCGGCCGCGCGCAGCTGGGCCACGGCATCCTCGACGGTCTTCTTCTCGGCATCGGTCTTGGGCGCGCGCTCGAAGCCCACGATGTTGTCGAGCGGCGACTCCATGGCGATCACGACCGTGGGGCCGTCGATGGCGACGTCGAGCTTGATCTGGCCGTGCACGTGGGCGTGCTGCTGCTGGGCCTGCGCGGCGGCGAACGGGGCCGAGGCGATCAGGGCGATGGCGGCGGAAGCGAGGATGCGTCGAGCGACGCTGGATCGGATCAGGGTCATGGTTGGGCGCCTTGCCGGGTCGGCAGCCCCGGGGTGTTGCTCCATTCGCTCCAGCTGCCGGCATAGAGCGCGGCCGTTCCGAGCCCCGCGATGCGCATCGCGAGCAGGTTGGGAACGGCGCTCACGCCGCTGCCGCACTGGTGGACGACCGTCGCCGGATCGCGGCCTTCGAGCAGCGTTTCGAACTCGGCGCGCAGTTGCGCGGCGGGCTTGAACTTGCCGTCGGGACCGAGGTTCTCGGCGAAGGGGCGGTTGAGTGCCCCGGGGATGTGACCGGCGATCGGGTCCAGAGGTTCCACCTCGCCGCGATAGCGTGCACCGGCCCGCGCGTCGATCAGGTTCTGGTCAGGCTGGCCCAGCCGGCGCACCACGGTGTCGGTGGTCACGAGGCGCACCAGCGGCTCGCCCATGACGAAGTTCGACTGGAAGCGCGCGGGCTCCTCGCGGTCGGTGACCTCGCCGCCCTCGGCCTGCCAGCCCTGCAGGCCGCCGTCGAGCACGGCCACGGCGTCGTGGCCCATCCACTTGAGCATCCACCACAGGCGACCGCAGTAGTTGGCGCCGTTGCGGTCGTAGACCACGGCCTGCATGTCATTCGAGAAGCCGATGCCGCTGAGCCAGGCCGCGAAGCGTTCGCGGCTGGGCAGCGGATGGCGCCCGCCCGAGGCGGGCACGCCGTCTTCCTGCGCCACCACCACCTCGCCATGCGCGCCGGGCTTGCCATGCTTGGCGCTGAGGGCGGTGTCGAGGTCGGCATGCAGCGCGCCGGGGATGTGCGAGGCCGCGTACTGCTGAGCGCCCGACTCGGGCTTCATGAGGTCGAAGCTGCAGTCGAACACCATGAGCGGCGTGCCGGCGGCCTGCAGGGCGCGCAACTCGGTGGCGGAAACGAGGGTGGTGAAGGTCATGGCGAAGAACTCCTTGGCGCATGGGCCGCGCGACATGCGCGGCGGACGGTGAAGGGACTGCGAACCGGCCTCAATGTTCCTCGGCCGGCGCTTGCGGAACTGTACGCTGACGCAACACGGTTGCGGCAACGCCGCTCGCGATGATGAGCGCCATGCCGGTCCAGCCGGCGGCGTCGATGCGGTCGTCGAACAGCACCACGCTGTAGAAGGCGGCGAAGATGATGCCCGAGTACTGCAGGTTGGCCACCACCAGGGTGCCGCTCTCGGTCTTGGCGGTGGCGTAGGCGCGCGTCATGCACAGCTGTCCGAGCGCAGCCAGCAGGCCGATCGGCAGCAGCCACAGGCCGTGGCGCCAGTTCCACTCCGAGAAGCCCGTGAAGGCCGTGGCCAGCGCACCGGCCACGGCCGAGCCGAGCGCGAAATAGAACACCGTGCGCATCTCGGGCTCGCCGATGCGCGAGAGCGCCACCACCTGCATGTAGGCGAAGGCGGCGGTCAGGCCCGACAGCAGGCCCAGCAGGCCGGCGAAGCCCTGGCTCGAATCGACGCTGGGCTTGAGCATCAGCACCACGCCGACGAAGCCGGTGAGCACGGTCAGCACCAGCGGCGCCTGCAGCGGCGGGCGCGAGACGCGGCCGTCGCGGCCGGGCACCGGCATCCAGGCCAGCAGCGCCCCGCCGACCAGGAAGGCGGCGATCCAGACGCTGCTCATGTAGTTGAGGGTGACGGCCGTGGCCAGCGGCATGTGGGCGATGGCATAGAACCACGCGCCCAGCGAGACCACGCCGATCAGGCTGCGCCAGGCATGCATGCCCGGGTACCGGGTGGCGAGCGAGACGCCGCGGCTGCGCGCGAGCAGCCACAGGAAGACGATGCCGATGACGCCGCGCCACAGCACCATCTCGCCGCTGGAGAACCAGGCCGAGGCGATCTTCACGGCCACGCCCATGGTGGCGAACAAAAAGGCGCCGAGCACCATCCAGAGCGCTTGCATCGTCTTGACTTCTTACAAAAGAAAAATAGCTGAAACGCCCGCCAGTCGGACGTGTTCAGCTATCAAGAGAATAGCAGGAAATGAGGCGGAAGCAGTCGCTTCGGCGCCTCAGCCGGCGGCCTGCAGCTCGCGCCGGTACCACTCGTGGAACTGCTGCATGCCGTCTTCCATCGGGCTCTGGTAGGGGCCGGTCTCGTTGTCGCCGCGCAGCATCAGCGCGCGGCGGCCGGCGTCCATGCGCTCGGCGATCTCGTCGTCCTCCACGCAGGTCTCCATGTAGGCGGCGCGCTGGGCCTCGACGAACTCGCGCTCGAAGGCGACGATTTCCTCGGGGTAGAAGAACTCCACCATGTTGAGCGTCTTGGTGGGGCTGACCGGGTGCAGGGTCGAGACCGTGAGCACGTGCGGATACCACTCGATCATCACGTGCGGGTAGTAGGTGAGCCAGATCGCGCCGTACTTGGGCGGCTTGCCCTCGCGGTACTGCAGCAGCTGTTCCTGCCACTTCTGGTAGACCGGGCTGCCCGCGCGGCCCAGGCGGTTGGCCACGCCCACCGTCTGCACCGAATAGTTGCGGTTGAACTCCCAGCGCAGGTCGTCGCAGGTGACGAAGCTGCCCAGGCCCGGATGGAACGGGCCGACGTGGTAGTCCTCGAGGTAGACCTCGATGAAGGTCTTCCAGTTGTAGTTGCACTCGTGCAGCTCGACGTGGTCGAGCGCGAAGCCCTCGAACGAGAGGTCGGCGCGCGGGCCCAGGCCGGCCATGTCGGCCGCGATGTCGCGGCCGTTGGCCTCGAACAGCAGGCCGTTCCACTCGGTGAGCGGGTAGTTGTGCAGGTTCAGGCAGGGGTCCTGCGCGAAATGCGGTGCGCCGATCAGCGTGCCGGTGGTGCGCGCGTCGGCCGCGGCATAGGTCCAGCGGTGCAGCGGGCAGACGATGTTGCCGCCGGTGCGCGCGTCGAGTTCGCCGCGGCCCTGCAGGATCACGGCCTGGCGGTGGCGGCAGACGTTGGAGATCAGTTCCACGCCCTTGGGCGTGTGGACCAGCGCGCGGCCCTGGTGCTCGTGGGGCAGCGTGTGGAAGTTGCCGGCCTCCGGCACGGCAAGGCGGTGGCCGACATAGCGGGGGCCACGGGCAAAGAGCGTTTCCATCTCGCGGGCGAAGAGCGCCTCGTCGAAGTACGCGGAAACCGGAAGTTGGCTCGTGGCCTGCTGCAGTTGAAGACTTAAATCAGACATGGAGGACCTGACCAAGCTCCCCACAGGGAGGAAAACAAAATTGAAACGGAAGGTACCGACGACAGGAGAGGCGTGCCGGCCCGAGAGTTGCGCCGGCGTGACCGGCTGGGGGAGGGTGATTGTACCCGGGGGGCCTTCCTTGTGGCCCCTGGGGCTTTCACCCTGGTCGGGGCGGGCGTCCTGTACGGCCGTGCATGACGTCGCGGGCAGGTGTCGCGCAGGCCGTCGATGCGTCACTGGCCGAGACCTAAAATGCGCGGTTTCATCCTCGTTGCCCCCGCATGCCCAAGGTGCCTTCCTCTCCCGCGTCCAGTCCGGCGCCCACGCCCGACACGGGCCCGATGCCCGTCAGCTACGAAGCGGGACTCCAGGAACTGGAGCAACTGGTCGCGGAACTCGAATCGGGCCAGCTGCCGCTCGACCGGCTGCTGGGCAGCTACCAGCGCGGCGCCGCGCTGCTGGCCTTCTGCCGCGACCGGCTGCAGGCGGTGGAGGACCAGATCAAGGTGCTCGACGCGGGCAGCCTCAAGCCGTGGGCCGCCGAATGACCGCGGCCACCACGTCCTCCGCCTGGGATCAGGCCCGCCTCGCGCTCTGGAGCCGTCCGCACCTCGAGCGCGTCGAACAGGCGCTGTCGGGCTGGGTCGGCGTCGATTCGCCGGTGCTGCTCGGCGAGGCCATGCGCTATGCGGTGCTCGACGGCGGCAAGCGGCTGCGGCCGCTCTTGGTGCTCGCGGCCAGCGAGGCGGTCGGCGGCAATGCGGCCGCGGCGCTGCGCGCGGCCTGCGCCACCGAGCTGATCCATGCCTATTCGCTGGTGCACGACGACCTGCCGTGCATGGACAACGACGTGCTGCGCCGCGGCAAGCCCACCGTGCACGTGAAGTTCGGCGAGGCCGATGCACTGCTCGCGGGCGACGCGCTGCAGGCGCTGGCCTTCGAGCTGCTCACGCCCGATGGCGACGAGGTGCCGCCCGCGATGCAGGCCACGCTGTGCCGCATGCTGGCGCGCGCCGCCGGCAGCCAGGGCATGGCCGGCGGCCAGGCGATCGACCTCGCGAGCGTGGGCGTGGCCTTGAACGAAGCGCAGTTGCGCGAGATGCACCGGCTGAAGACCGGCGCGCTGCTGCAGGGCAGCGTCGAGATGGGGGCGGCCTGCGGCACCGGTGTTTCGCCCGCGGCGCTGACCGCGCTGCGCGGCTACGGCGCGGCGATCGGCCTGGCCTTCCAGGTGGTCGACGACATCCTCGACGTGACGGCCGATTCGCAGACCCTCGGCAAGACCGCCGGCAAGGATGCCGCGGCCGACAAGCCCACCTATGTGTCGCTGCTGGGGCTCGAGGGAGCCCGGGCCCAGGCCTCGCAGCTGCTCGACGACGCGCTTGCAGCGCTCGATGCGAGCGGCCTGAACGACACCGCGGCGCTGCGCGCCCTGGCCCACATGGTCGTCGCCCGCGACCGCTAGACAAGAACGAACACCACGATCCATGGCCGCTCCGCTGCTCCCCACGCTCCACGATCCGTCCCCCATCCGCCAGTACGACCGGGCCCAGCTCAAGCAGCTGTCCGACGAGGTGCGCGCCTGCGTGCTCGACAACGTCTCGCGCACCGGCGGGCACCTGAGCTCGAACCTCGGCACGGTGGAGCTCACGGTCGCGCTGCACCACGTGTTCAACACGCCGCACGACCGGCTGGTGTGGGACGTGGGCCACCAGACCTATCCGCACAAGATCCTCACGGGTCGGCGCGAGCGCATGCCCACCCTGCGCCAGCTCGGCGGCATCTCGGGCTTCCCGCAGCGCAGCGAGAGCGAGTACGACACCTTCGGCACCGCGCACTCGTCGACCAGCATCTCGGCCGCGCTCGGCATGGCCATGGCCGCCAAGCAGAAGGGCGAGGACCGCTTCACCGTGGCCATCATCGGCGACGGCGCGCTCACGGCCGGCATGGCCTTCGAGGCGCTCAACAACGCGGGCGTGTGCGACTGCCGGCTGATCGTGATCCTCAACGACAACGACATGTCGATCAGCCCGCCGGTGGGCGCGCTCAACCGCTACCTCGCGCAGCTGATGAGCGGCAACTTCTACGCCGCCGCCAAGAACGTGGGCAAGAGCGTGTTGCGCGCCGCGCCGCCGCTGTTCGAGCTGGCCAAGCGCTTCGAGCAGCATGCCAAGGGCATGGTGGTGCCGGCCACGCTGTTCGAGCAGTTCGGCTTCAACTACGTGGGCCCGATCGACGGCCACGACATCGACTCGCTGGTGCCCACGCTCGAGAACCTCAAGCACCTCGAGGGCCCGCAGTTCCTGCACGTGGTGACCAAGAAGGGCCAGGGCTACAAGCTGGCCGAGGCCGATCCCGTGGCCTACCACGGCCCCGGCAAGTTCGATCCGCAGGTCGGCCTGGTCAAGCCCGCGTCGGCGCCCAAGAAGACCTTCACCCAGATCTTCGGCCAGTGGCTGTGCGACACGGCGGCCAAGGACGGCCGGCTGGTCGGCATCACGCCGGCCATGCGCGAAGGCTCGGGGCTGGTCGAGTTCGAGCAGCGTTTCCCCGACCGCTACTACGACGTCGGCATCGCCGAGCAGCATGCCGTGACCTTCGCCGCGGGCCTGGCCTGCGAGGGCCTGAAGCCGGTGGTGGCGATCTACTCGACCTTCCTGCAGCGCGGCTACGACCAACTGGTGCACGACGTCGCGATCCAGAACCTGCCGGTGGTGTTCGCGCTCGACCGCGCGGGCCTGGTGGGCGCCGACGGCGCCACGCATGCGGGTGCCTACGACATCCCGTTCCTGCGCTGCATCCCGAACATGAGCATCGCCTGTCCCGCCGACGAGCGCGAGACGCGGCAGCTGCTGACCACCGCCTATGAGCAGGACCACCCGGTGGCCGTGCGCTATCCGCGCGGCGCGGGTGCCGGCGTCGAGCCGCACCTCGCGCTCGACGGCCTGCCCTTCGGCAAGGGCGAGCTGCGCCGCCAGGGCCAACGCATCGCCATCCTGGCCTTCGGCACGCTGCTGTATCCGGCGCTCACGGCCGCCGAGGCGCTCGACGCCACGGTCGCCAACATGCGCTGGGCCAAGCCGCTCGACGTGGAGCTGCTGCTCGAGGTGGCGCGCTCGCACGAGGCGCTGGTCACGCTCGAGGAAGGCGCATTGATGGGCGGCGCTGGCAGCGCGGTGCTCGAGGCGCTGCAGGCCGCCGGCGTGCAGGTGCCGGTGCTGCAGCTGGGCCTGCCCGACCGCTTCATCGAGCACGGCGACCCGGCCAAGCTGCTGGCCTCGATCGGGCTCGATGCGCCCGGCATCGAGCAGTCGATCCGGCAACGCTTCGGCGCTGTCGCAGGGTAAACCCCCGCCGCCCGTGTGTAAGGGCGTTTTTACAATCGTCCAGGCCTGTCGATGCACAGGCCTTAAGACTTACAAAAGTCCCCAACGCGGTCACAAGCCGCGTTTCGTTTTTCTTGAAGCACTCGGAGTGAAATCAATGGATCGTCGTTCCCTCATCAAAAACGCCGGCATCGCCGGCGTTCTGGCTGCCGGCATCGCGCCTGCCGTTCATGCGCAGGCCGCGGTGCGCTGGCGCCTGGCGTCGAGCTTCCCCCGCTCGCTCGACACCATCTTCGGCAGTGCCGAAATGCTTTCGAAGACGGTCAAGGCCCTGTCGGGCGGCAAGTTCGAGATCTCCGCGCACCCCGCGGGCGAACTGATGCCCGCGTTCGGCGTGGTCGACGCGCTGCAGGGCGACACTCTGGAGATGGCCCAGTCCGCGGCCTATTACTTCACCGGCAAGGATCCGATCTTCGCCTTCAGCTGCGCGGTGCCCTTCGGCCTGACCGCCCGCCAGACCGATTCGTGGAAAGAGTACGGCAACGGCCGCAAGCTGCTCGACGCCTTCTTCGCCAACTACAACTTCCGCACCGCCAGCGCCGGCAACACCGGCACGCAGATGGGCGGCTGGTACCGCAAGGAAATCAAGACCGTCGAGGACCTCAAGGGCCTGAAGATGCGCATGGGCGGCGGCGTGTTCGGCGAGGCGATGGCCAAGCTGGGCGTGGTGTCGCAGAACATGCCCGCCGGCGACGTGTACCAGGCGCTCGAGAAGGGCACGCTGGACGCGGCCGAATTCGTCGGCCCGCACGACGACGAGAAGCTGGGCTTCAACAAGGTCGCTCCCTACTACTACTACCCCGGCTGGTGGGAAGGCGGCGCCGACCTCGAGTTCTTCATCAACAACAAGGCCTACGCCAAGCTGTCGGACGAGAACAAGGCCATCCTCGACGCGGCCACCAAGGTGGCGGCGCGCGACATGATCGCCAAGTACGACGCCTACAACCCGGTCGCCCTGAAGAAGCTGGTGGCCGCCAAGACCCAGCTCAAGGCGTTCCCGAAGGCCGTGATGGATGCCGGCTTCAAGGCCTCGATGGACACCTTCGCCGAGCACGAGGCGAAGTCGCCCGAGTTCAAGAAGATCCACCAGGACATGCGCGCCTTCCAGCGCGACCAGATCCTGTGGAACCGCTTCTCGGAGTACCCGTTCAACCAGTACATGAACTCGGTCAAGATCTGAGTTCCACGGCCGGGAGGGCGCCAGCCCTTCCCGGACCGGGCCACGAAAAAGGCCGGCCGCTCGCGAGAGTGGCCGGCCTTTTTCCTGGGGGGCGCCCCGGAGGGCGCCGCCCGCGCGTCAGGGCTTCTTGTCGCCCTGCTTGAGCGCGTCCTCCATCGCCTTGAGCGGATCGCTCTCGGCCGGCTCGGCCGGGGGCGTCGGCGTTTCCGTGCCCTGCGGCGCGCCGGCATCGGGCGTGCTGCCCGGCGCCGCGTCGGGCGAGGCCGGCTGGTCGTTGCCGTAGGGCTCGGAGGACGGGGCGCCGTCTTCCGACTTCAGGCTGTCGCGCATCTGCGCGCCGATGTCCTCGAGGTTGACGTTGACCTCCTTGTCGAGGCTGCCGGTCACCAGTTGCGGGAAGGCGATCAGGATGCCCACCATCGTCAGCTGGATCAGCACGAAGGGGATCGCGCCCTTGTAGATCTGCATCGTGGTCACGGGCTCCATGACCTTCTGCGTCACGCGGTCCACGTACTGCTTCTCGGGCGCGACCGAGCGCAGGAAGAACAGCGCGAAGCCGAAGGGCGGGTGCATGAACGAGGTCTGCATGTTCACCGCCAGCAGCACGCCGAACCAGATCAGGTCGATGCCCAGCTTGTGGGCCACCGGCGCCAGCAGCGGCACCACGATGAACGAGAGCTCGAAGTAGTCGAGGAAGAAGGCCAGGAAGAACACCAGCACGTTCACCGCGATCAGGAAGCCCACCGGGCCGCCGGGCAGCGCCGACAGCAGGTGCTCGACCCAGATCGGGCCGTCGGCGGCCTGGAACACCAGGCTGAAGACCGTGGCGCCGATCAGGATGAACATCACGAAGCTCGAGAGCTTGGTGGTCGAGGCCAGGCCCTGCTTGAGCAGCGTCATGTTCATGCGCCCGCGCATCCAGGCCATGATCAGCGCGCCCATCGCGCCCATCGCGCCGCCTTCGGTCGGCGTGGCCACGCCCAGGAAGATGGTGCCCAGCACCAGGAAGATCAGCAGCAGCGGCGGGATCAGCACGAAGGTCACGCGCTCGGCCAGCCGCGACAGCAGGTTGAGCTTCAGGCCCTTGTTGACCAGCGCGATCACCAGCGCGACGAACACGCCGCCGCACATCGCGACCACGACCTTCTCGTCGGTCGCGACCGAGGTCACTTCCTGGCCCTGGAACCAGGTGTGCACGGCCGCCATGTTGCGCGCCAGCACCACCGCCACCACGGCCGAGAGGGCCGTGAGCGCCACCAGCGAGACGTAGCCGCCGCCGCCGTTGGGTTCGCGGAAGGTGCGTGCCTCGGGCGGCAGCGCGGGCACCTGGGCGGGCTTGAAGATCGCGAGGAAGACCACGTACAGCACGTACAGGCCCATCAGCAGGAAGCCGGGCAGGAAGGCGCCCTTGTACATGTCGCCGACGCTCTTGCCGAGCTGGTCGGCCATGATGATCAGCACCAGCGAGGGCGGGATGATCTGGGCCAGCGTGCCCGAGGCCGCGATGACGCCGCTGGAGATCCGCCGGTCGTAGCCGTAGCGCAGCATGATCGGCAGCGAGATCAGGCCCATCGAGATGACCGAGGCCGCCACCACGCCGGTGGTGGCCGCCAGCAGCGCGCCCACGAAGATCACGGCCAGCGCCAGGCCGCCGCGCATCGGGCCGAACACCTGGCCGACGGTGTCGAGCAGGTCCTCGGCCATGCCGCTTCGCTCGAGGATCAGCCCCATGAGCGTGAAGAAGGGCACCGCCAGCAGCGTGTCGTTGGCCATGATGCCGATGAGCCGCTGGGGCAGCCAGGCCATCACCGAGGACTGGAACACGCCCAGCTCGATGCCGACCAGGCCGAAGAACAGGCCGCAGGCGCCGAGGCTGAAGGCGACGGGAAAGCCGAGCAGGAGGAAGCAGATCAGCCCCGCGAACATGATCGGGGCGAAGTTGGCGACGATGAATTCCATGATGTGTGTCTGGTGCGCTCAGAGCTGCGGCTTGGGCGACGTGCCGGCCTTGGCTGCATCCGCCTCGGCCTGCAGGCGCAGGGCTTCGATGAGTTCGGCCTCGGCCGTCTTGTCGGTCAGGCGGCCCATGGGGTCGGGACCCTCGCCGCGCAGGAACGCGATGCGCTTGATCAGCTCGGACCAGCCCTGCAGCAGCAGCAGCACGAAGCCCGCGGGCAGCGCCGCCCACACCGGCCAGCGGATCAGGCCGCCGGAATTGCCGGACATCTCGCCCGACTGGTACATCTGGACCACCACCGGGACCGAGAGGTAGAGCACCGCCAGGCACAGCGGCGTGAGAAAGAAGGCGAAGCCGATGATGTCGATCCAGACCTGCTTGCGCTTGGACAGGCGGCTGTTCACCACGTCGATGCGCACATGCTCGCGATGCAGCAGCGTGAAGCCCGCGGCGATCAGGAACGACCACGCGAACAGATACCACTGGACCTCGAGGAACGCGTTCGAGCTGGTGTTGAAGACCTTCCGGACGAGCGCGTTGACGGCGCTGATCACGGTGGCCGCCAGGATGAGCCAGATGGCGTATTTGCCCACTTGGGCATTGAGCCAGTCGATGGCCCGGGACAGCTTGAGCAAGCCTTGCATCACATCTCCATTTTTGTAGTGGAAGCCGCCCCGATACGAATGCACCCGACGCACCGACGTTGTGCGCCGGCGGGTCGGGTGCGGGGAAGCGGGCTGAATTCTAATGAACTACCCCGGGGATTACCTTCAGGGGCTACCCCGGGGGCGGTGGCCATAATGGGCCATGGCCCAGACACCGCGCCCCGCGTCCGACCCGGCGGTTTCCATGCCCGCCAGCATCGACTCCCCCGACATGCACCGCGCCGGCCGCGAGCTGCTGTCGCTGGCGCTGATCGACGCCCGCAACCACACGCTGCACCTGCTGTCGCTCTACGAGCAGGCGCTGGGCTCGGCCGCGCTGCCGGTGCCGCCCGAGCTGCAGCGCGAGGAGGGCGTGCAGCCGCCGGTCTGGCTGGCCGGCCACATCGGCTGGTTCGCCGAATGGTGGATCGGGCGCAACACGCAGCGCGCCTTCGGCGCCGACTGCCCGGTGCGGCCGACGCGGCTCGCGGCCATCGACCCCGGCGCCGACGACTGGTGGAACCCGGCCCAGATCGGCCCCGAACGCCGCTGGTCGCCCGAACTGCCGGACCTGGCCCAGACCAAGGCCTACCTGCTCGAGACGCTCGAGAGCACGCTCGAACTGCTCGAGCATGCGGCCGAGACCGATGCCGGCCTGTACTTCTACCGCCTCGCGCTGTTCCACGAGGACCTGCGCGGCGAGCAGTTCGTGGCGATGGCGCAGACCCTCGGGCTGCCGCTGGGCATCGAGCAGGCGCCCGTGAGCGTGGTGCGCGAGCCGCTCGCGCTGCCGGCCACGCGCTGGGAGCTGGGCCTCGGCGAGGCCGGCTTCGCCTTCGCGCAGGAGCGCGGCGCGCACCGCGTCGACGTGCCCGAGTTCGAGATCGATGCGCAGCCGGTCACCTGGAACCAGTTCACCGAGTTCGTCGACGACGGCGGCTACGACCGCGAGGAGCTCTGGCACGGCGAGGGCTGGCGCTGGCTGGCCGCGCAGGCCGAGGGCCGGCGCGGGCCGCGCCACGTGGAGCAGATCGGCGCGGCGCGCAGCGCCACCGGCGGTTCGGTGCTGCAGCAGCGCTTCGGCGCCACCGTGCGCGCCGCCGGCCACCACAGCGCGGTGCACCTGAGCTGGTGGGAGGCCGATGCCTGGGCGCGCTGGGCCGGCCGCCGCATCGCGACCGAGGTCGAGTGGGAGATCGCGGCGCATGCCGCGGCGCGGCGTGGTTTCCGCTGGGGCGACGTGCACGAATGGACCGCGGGCACGCTGCAGCCCTGGCCCGGCTACCGCGCCGATCCGTGGAGCGGCGGCGGCGAGTTCGATCCCGCCGCGGGCTTCGGCCGCGCGCGCGTGCTGCGCGGGGCCTCGTTCGCCACGCGCGCGCGGCTGCGCTCGATGCGGCGGCGTGGCTTCGCGCTGCCGTGGCGCGACGACGGCTTCCTGGGCTTCAGGACCTGCGCGCTGTAGCCGGCGTGGCGTTCAGTCCATCCGCTGCAGCTGCACGTCGGTGACGGCCACGCTGCCCGAACCCTTCGGGAAGCGCAGCGTGACCTGCCGGATGTGCGCGAGGTCCACGCCATGCAGCGCGAAGGCCTTCAGCGGAACCGCCACCATGTTCAGCAGCGGCCGGGTGGTGCCCGTGTCGGCATAGATCGCGTCCTCGGGCGCGTCGACCAGCGGGATCGCGCCGTCGGGCTTGCGCGCGATGCCGTAGAGCGCATCGCTGAAGTCGCTGCCCTTGAGCGCGGCCTTGCGGCCCTGCGTGTCGACGAGCGCGATCTCGACCTCCTGGCCGATCGGGGCCAGCACGGCGACGCGCACGCTCAGCGTGTCGAAGCCCTGGGTTGAAAGGTCGCCGGTGTCGATGGCCATGACGGGGCCGGCCGCTTCCCATTGCAGCTGGGCCTGATCCGTGGTCGACCAGGTCAGCAGGGTCTTGCCGTCGTACGAGGATGGGCGGTACAGCTCGCCTTCCTTGAACAGGCGCTCGACCGGGCGCTGGCTCAGCGGATCGGTGCAGGCCGCCTTGCGGCCGCCCAGCAGGCCGTCGATGGCCAGGAACTGGCATTGGACGGTCGCCTCGAAGCGCTCGTAGCGCGTCGCGAGTCCGCTCGCATTCCTGGCGCTGGCATCGGCGTTGCGGAAGTCCTGGAGCAGCTTGCGCTGGGTGGCGGGCTGGTGCACCGTCAGCACGACGCGCTCGTCGCACTGGCGCTCGCCGGCCGGGCAGCCCGCGGAAGGAATGGGCGCCTGTCCCTTCCAGTACGGCGCGAACTGGAACTCGTCGCCCACGAAGTAGCGCAGGAACGACTGCATGAGGAACTCGCCGTTGCGCCGCTGGTCGTCGGCGCCGAGCCGCAGCGTCTCGATCTTTCCCGCCTTGCAATAGAGCGGCGCGTTCTTCTCGGAATCGTCGTTCTCGGACCAGTGGTCGTTGTAGAAGTTGTGGTTGGCGCCTCGCACGACCACCTGGTACTTGGGCGCGGTCTCGTCCGCCGCCGTGTTGCGGCTGTCGTCGAAGATCTGCGCGCCCGGCATGTTGTAGACGTCGCCGTCGCAGGTGGGCAGCAGCGTCGCGAACGGCACGTAGGTCACGTTCGACAGCCGCCGCGCGTTGATCGGCGCCAGCGAGAAGACCGCGCGGATCCGGTGCGGCGGCTCGCTGCCCGATGGCAGCAGCACGCCCGATTCGCGCAGGGCCTCGGGCGAGGAGACCTGCTCCAGCCACGCGCTGCTGCCCGCATTGATGAGCTTCGGCATCGAGCTCGCGTCCCGGAAACGGGCGCTGGCCTTTTCCAGCGCGGCCTTCTCCGCGTCGAGCACCGCCTGGGCCGCCGCGACCTGTTCGCTCCATCGCCGCAGGTCCTGCTTCAGCGCCTCGATCACCGCAGGCGCCGCGGGCGGCGACTGGCCCTGCATCGCCGTGAGCGCGGCCTGCGCCATGATGAGTTGCACGGTCAGCTGGCTGACGGTGGCCGAGGCGGCCTCGACCCGCTTCTGGATCCGCGCCTGCTCGGCCTCGGCGAGCGCGGCCGCCTGGCGGATCTCGCGCGCGGCTTCGACGTTCTGGTAGCTGATGCCGATGCGCTGCCGGTTCAGCTCGACCGCGTAGGCCACTGCCTCGGCGCCTCGGGAGTGGCCGACGATGCCCACGCGGTCGAGGTCCAGCTTCCCCTTGAGCCCGGGCAGTTCGACGCCGTTGAACACGCCCGTCGCATTGCCGGCGCGCAGCAGGTCGAGCGTGGTCATCAGCAACTGGCCGCGCGCGAGCGCGCCGGCGTCGGATGCGTTGATGTTGTTGAGGCCGTTGATCTTGCCCGCGTCGATCGAGAAGGCCACGTAGCCGTTCTCGGCCAGGCCCTTCTGCAGGTAGTCGTAGCCCTTGGCGTTGTTGAGGTCGGAGGCGTCGTGCATGCCGTGCAGGAACACCACCACCGGATGGCCGCCGGCGGCGGAGGGTTGCACCTTCGACGCGCCCGGCGCACCGGCCTGAGCCATCGGATAGCGCACCGTGCCTCGCAGCGGCACGGTATAGATCACGTCCTTGTACTGGGCATCCGACACCGCCGTGGTGCCGAAGCCGTAGACGATCTGCTCGGACGACAGGTAGCTGCCTTTTTCCCCGAACGGCACGGTCGAGGTGAAGCGCGTGATCGCCGTGGGGTCCGCCGGGTTGGGCGGCGCGGTCACGGAGATCGTCGGCGCGGGGTCGGCGGGTGCGATGGGCGGGACCGCGAGCGGCCGCACGGCCGTGTCATCGCCGCCGCCGCATCCGCTCGCGAGCACGCAGGCCAGGAGCATCGCGCAGGCTGCCGCCGCGCGTGTCGAACGCTTTGTTTTCAATTGCTTTCTCCCAAGATTTCTTAAGAATCGAGGCGAATCGCGACGGGGTTGCAACGCGCCTCTGGCGATGTCCGGATCGCGAAAGCAATGAATCGAAGACGGGGGCGTCGACGTTTGTAGGAGTCCTGCATCTCGCGGTGCGGACCGCGAGGCCGAAGCAAGTCACATGCCTTGCCGGTGCCGCGCCACGGTGCAGACGCAACCGCGTGGCGATGGCCGCGCCGGGCCTCAGCGCTCGCCGCCGTGCTCGGAGGCCAGCGGCGGTGCCACTTCCTCGAGCGGCTTGCGTTCCGCGTCGGCCGCATAGCGCAGCGCGAGCAGCCCGGCCACCACCACCAGCACCGAGGCCAGGCAGTAGCCGACCATCACCGCGCCGCGGCTGCCGGTCTCGATCAACAGGCCGAACAGCAGCGGCGCCGCGAAGCCGCCCGCGCCCATGCCGATGGCATAGAAGATCGCGATCGCCATCGCGCGCATCTCGAGCGGGAACACCTCGCTGACCGTGAGATAGGCCGAGCTCGCGGCGGCCGAGGCGAGGAAGAACACGGCCGACCAGCACAACGCCTGGCTGCGCGCATCGAGCCAGCCCTGCATGAAGGCCCAGCCGGTGAGGGCCAGCCCCACGCCCGCGAGCACATAGGTCAGCGCGATCATGCGGCGCCGGCCCACGCTGTCGAACAGCGGGCCCAGCAGCAGCGGCCCCAGCACGTTGCCGAGCGCGAACGGGAAGATGTAGAGCGCCACGCTGGCCTCGGGCACGGCGTAGAAGCGCGTCAGCACCAGCGCATAGGTGAAGAAGATCGCGTTGTAGAAGAAGGCCTGCGCGATCATCAAGGCGAGCGCGACCACGCTGCGCTGCCGGTAATGCTGCAGCAGCACGCGCGCCACCTGCCGCATCGGCGGGCTCTCGCGGCGCGCGGCCGTGTAGTCGACGTAACTGCGCGGCGCGGACAGCGGCCCGTGCTGCGCCGAGACTTCGGCCTCGATGGCGCCGACGATGCGCTCGGCCTCGTCGGCGCGGCCGTGCGCGATCAGCCAGCGCGGGCTCTCGGGCACATGGCGGCGCACCAGCAGGATCGCCACCGCGAGCACCGCGCCCAGGCCGAAGCCGGCGCGCCAGCCCCACACCGGACCGATCACGCGCGCGTCGAGCAGCACCAGGCTCAGCCCGGCGCCGAGCGCGGCGCCGATCCAGAAGCTGCCGTTGATCGCGAGGTTGACGCGGCCGCGCACGCGCGCGGGGATCAGCTCGTCGATGGCCGAGTTGATGGCCGCGTACTCGCCGCCGATGCCCAGCCCGGTGACGAAGCGGCACAGCGCGAAGAAGGCGAAGTCGGGAGAGAAGGCCGTGGCCAGCGTGCCCAGCGTGTAGACCACCAGGGTGACCAGGAACAGCTTCTTGCGTCCGAGCCGGTCGGTGAGCCGGCCGAACAGCAGCGCGCCGAGCACGGCGCCGGCCACGTAGATCGAGCCCGAGAGGCCGATCTCGCCGGCCGTGAGGCCGAGCGTGTCGGGCCGCTCGAGCACGGCGCCGATCGAGCCCACCAGGGTGACCTCGAGGCCGTCGAGCACCCAGGCCACGCCGAGGGCGATCACCACGCGCCAGTGCCAGCGCGACCAGGGCAGGCGGTCGAGGCGGGCGGGGATGTCGCTGCGCAGCGCCGTCATGCGCCCGATTATGGGAAGCGTGCCGTGCCCCGCGTTGTAGGACCGGCGCTGCAATGCGCCGGTGCCATGCGTTGTCCGTTCAGGCCGCGACGGCGGCCGATGCCTGCCGGATGCCCATGGCCTCGAGCGTCTCGGCGATGGCGGCGACCGCGCCCGGAATGCCCGCGTCGCCGAAGTGCCCCATGCAGCCAACGCGGAAGGTCTCCACTTGCGTGAGCTTGCCGGGGTAGAGGATGTAGCCGCGCTTCTTGACCTCGTTGTAGAAGGTCTTGAAGTCGTAGCGCGGATCGTCGGGCGCATGGAAGGTGACGATGATCGGCGCCTGGATGGCCGGGTCGAGGAAGGCGCGCAGGCCCAGCGCGGCCAGCCCGCCCACCAGCGCCTTGCAGTTGCGCGCATAGCGGCCGCCGCGCGCGGCCAGGCCGCCTTCCTCCACGTACTGCGCGATCGCGGTGTCGAGCGCGGCCACCACGTGGGTGGGCGGCGTGAAGCGCCACTGCGTGGTCTTCTCCATGTAGACCCACTGGTCGTACAGGTCCAGGCTCAGCGAGGGGCTGTGGCCTTCGCATTGCTCGAGCGTGCTGCGCTTGACGATCACGAAGCCCATGCCCGGCACGCCTTCGAGGCACTTGCCCGAGGCCGCGACCACGGCATCGAACGGCGTCTTGCGCGCGTCGATCTCGAGCGCGCCGAAGGAGCTCATGGCATCGACGATCAGGCCGCGCCCGTGCTTCGCAACGACCAATGCGATCTCGTGCAGCGGGTTGAGCACGCCGGCGCCGGTTTCGCAGTGCACCACCGCGACATGGGTGATGCCGGGGTCGGCCGCGAGCGCGCGGTCCACGTCGGCGGGCGAGATCTGCTTCTCCTCGGTGTAGTCGATGGTGGTGAGCTTGCGGCCCAGCACCTTGCAGATCTTCGCGAGGCGCTGGCAGTAGGCGCCGTTGCTCGGCACCAGCACGTGGCCGTCGCGCGGCACCACGGTGCCGATGGCGGCCTCGACCGAGAAGGTGCCGCTGCCCTGCAGCGGCACGCATTCGTGCGTGCCCGTGCCATGCACGATCTCCAGCACCTGGCGGCGGATGCGCGCGGTGATCTGGTTGAAGTCGCCGTCCCACGAACCCCAGTCGCGCAGCATCGCCTGGCGCGTGCGCTCGGACGTGGTCAGGGGGCCGGGGGTGAGCAGGATCGGATGCGGGGCTTGACTCATGGTGTCTCCAGGCAGGGAAGGGGAATGAGAGGGGACCGTTCAGCCGCGGCCCAGGTTGCGCCAGGCCTGCGTGCGCGCGAGCAGCACGCGCGTGAGCAGCGCATAGGCGATGCACACCAGCGTCGAGGTGACCACGATCAGGCTGGCCAGCGCGGCGGCCGGGCCGATGTCGCCGGCGTCGTCCATGTGCATGATCGCGACCGACGCGAGGATGGTCTCGGGCGTGTAGAGGAAGATGGCGCACGACAGGCTGGCCATCGACACCACGAAGAAGTAGCGCCCGATGTCGAGGATGGCCGGCAGGCACACCGGCACCGTGACGCGCAGGAAGGTCTTGAAGAACGGCACCTTGAGCGAGGCCGAGACGGCCTCGAACTCGTTGTCGATCTGCTTGAGCGCGGTGACGGCCGTGAGGTGGCTCGAGGTGTAGTAGTGCACCACCATCGACACGATCAGGATCGCCATCGTCTGGTAGAGGAAGTTCAGCGGGTTGGCCGGATGGTTGAAGAACATCACGTAGCCCAGGCCCAGCACCAGGCCCGGCACCGCCATCGACAGCACGGCCATCAGGTGCATGCCCTTGCGCATCAGGCCGAGGCCGCGCGTCTTCTCGATCAGGTAGGCGCCCGTGAACACGATCAGCGAGCCGGCCACCGCGGTGGCCATGGCCACCAGCAGGCTGTTGCCGTAGGCCGCGGCCATGTCGCTCTCGACCAGCACGAAGTGGTAGTGCTTGAGCGTGAAGGTCTGGTCGTAGGGCCACAGCGCGATCAGCGAGGTGTAGACCGCCATGCCGATGGTGGCCAGCAGGAAGGCGCAGACCACGGTGCAGAACAGCGTGAGCAGCGTGTCGGCCACGCGCCTGCGCTTCGGGCTGTAGGGCACCGAGCGCGCCGTGAGCTGCGCCTTGAGCTTGCGCCGCACCACGTAGTCGATGACGAAGGAGACGATCGACGGCAGCAGCAGCAGCATGCCGACCACCGCGCCGATCGAGAAGTTGTGCTGCCCGACCACCTGCTTGAAGACGTCGACCGACAGCACGTTGAAGTTGCCGCCGATCACCTTGGGCGCGCCGAAGTCGCTGACCACGTAGGTGAAGACCACGGTGGCCGCGCTGATCAGGCCGTACTTGCACGAGGGCAGGGTGATGGTCATGAACTGCCGCAGCGGCCGCGTGCGCAGCGCGGTGGCGGCCTCGTAGAGCCGGCCGTCGGCCAGCGACAGGGCAGTGACCAGGATCATCAGCGCATGCGGGAAGGTGTTGTAGACCTCGGCCAGGATGATCCCGGGCGCGCCGTAGATCGAGGTGCCGCCCAGCAGGAACTTGAGCGCGCCCTGGTTGCCGAACCACTGCACGAACGAGATCGCCGACAGCAGCGAGGGCGCGAGCAGCGGGATCAGCGCGATGAGCCGGAACACGGCCTTCAGCGGTGCCGGCATGCGGCTGCGCGTGAGCGCATAGGCGAACACGAAGGCCGCGGGCACCGAGATCGCGACCACCGCGGCCGCGACCCAGACCGAGTTCCAGGCGGCGCGCAGCAGGCTCGGCGTCTGGAAGTAGGTGATGAAGTGGGCCAGACCGACGAAGCGGCCGTCCTTGTCCTGCACCGCGTGCGCAAGGATGGTGAGCAGCGGCGCGACCAGGAACACGAACAGCATCGCCATCACGACGCACAGCACGGCGCGCGCGATGGTCTCGTCGCGGCTCCAGCGCAGGGCGGGACGCGTGCTCATGGCCGGCTTGGCGGCGAGGGGATGGGCCAGCGTGTTCATGGTTGCGGTGCGCGCGCTGCGGAGAAGGCGCGGATGCGGTTGGCGCGCAGCGCGATGTCGACCGTGTGGCCCTCGCGGATGCCCAGGTCGTGCAGCTGGTTGAGCGAGAAGTGCAGCCCGAGCGTCTGGCCGTGCAGCGCGTCGGCCGTCACCTCGGCGATGCACAGGCCGCCGAGGAACTCGACCTTGGTGACCATGGCGCGCAGCCGGTTGGCCGTGTCCTCGCGCAGGTGCTCGACCGCGCGGTCCTCGGGCCGCAGGTAGAGGTTGACCGCCTCGCCGGGCTCGAAGGCGCCGTCGCAGGCATCGCACTGCAGCTCCATGTCGCCGACCTGGAAGCGGTGGTTGCCCAGCGCCACCGAGCGCAGCACGTTGACCTTGCCGACGAAGTCCGCCACGAAGGGCGTGGCCGGCTGCTCGTAGACCTCCATCGGCGTGCCGACCTGCTCGATCACGCCGTGGTTCATCACCACGATGCGGTCGGCCATCGACAGCGCTTCCTCCTGGTCGTGCGTGACCATGATGGTGGTGATGCCGACCTGCTTCTGCAGCCGGCGGATCTCGCCGCGCAGGCGGATGCGCTCGAGCGCGTCGAGCGCCGACAGCGGCTCGTCGAGCAGCAGCAGGCCGGGACGGGTGGCGAGCGCGCGCGCCAGCGCCACGCGCTGCTGCTGGCCGCCCGAGAGCTGGCTCGGGTACTTGGCGCCCGAGGTCGGCAGGCCGACCAGCTTGAGCAGCTCGTCGACGCGCGCCTTGACCTCGGCGCGCCGGGCCCGCCCGTTGACCAGGCCGTAGCCGATGTTCTCGGCGATCGTGAGGTTCGGGAACAGGGCATAGGACTGGAACACGATGCCGTAGTCGCGCCGGTCGGGCGGCAGCCACGAGACGTCCTTGCCGTTCTGCAGGATCTGGCCCGCGGTCTGGGTCTCCAGCCCCGCGATGATGCGCAAGAGCGTGGTCTTGCCGCAGCCCGAGGGGCCGAGGAAGCACAGCATCTCGCCGGGGTTGACGCGCAGGTGCACGTCGCGCAGCGCGCTGAAGGTCTCGAAGTCCTTGCGGACCCCGATGACCTCGAGCGCCGCGGCGCCGCTCGCGGGCCGCCGGCCGGCCATGAACGGGGTGTCGGTCGTATCCATTGTTCGCACTCGTCGTTGGCGGACGCGGCGGGGCGCGTGTCCGCGGGTTGGAGGAAGACGGCAGGCGGGAGAGGCGGGGCGAGCTCTTACTTGGGTTCGGCCTTGCCCTCGTAGCGCTTGCTCCACTCGGCCAGGATGCGTTCGCGGTTCTTGGCGGCCCAGTTCAGGTCGTTCTTCGCGAGCAGCTTCTCGTAGTTGTCGGGAATGCCCTCGAGCTTCGAGACCACGCCGGGATAGGCCACCACGGCCCACCAGCGTGCGCTGATCTGGTTGGCCTCCTTGCTCGCCATCCAGTCGGCGAAGCGCCTGGCCTGCTCGAGCTTGGTGCTGGTCTTCATGAGGCTGGTGGCCTCGATGTCCCAGCCCAGGCCTTCCTTCGGGAAGATCAGGTCGACCGGGGCGCCCGACTTCTTGACCTGGTGGGCGCGGAACTCGAACGAGATGCCGATCGGGAACTCGCCCGCGCCGGCCTGCTTGCAGGGCTTGGAGCCCGAGTGCACGTACTGCGCGATGTTCTGATGCAGCGCGTCCATGTACTTCCAGCCCTCGGCATCGCCCCACAGCTGCAGCCACGAGGAGACGTCGAGGTAGCCGGTGCCGCTGGAGGCCGGATGCGGCATCGAGATGGCGCCCTTGTAGACCGGCTTGGCGAGGTCCTTCCAGCTCTCGGGCTTGGGCAGGCCGAGCTTCTGCGCCTCGACCCGGTTGAAGCAGATGGTGGCGGCCCAGACGTCCATGCCGACCCAGGCCGGCGGGCGCGCGGCATCGGAGTAGGCGGGGTTCAGTTCCTTGAAGCCCTTGGGCTCGTAGGGCAGCAGCATGCCTTCCTGCTGCAGCAGCGCGAGGCTGCTGGCGGCCAGGCCGGCCACCACGTCGGCCTGCGGATTGGCTTTCTCGGCCAGCAGCTTGGCGGTGACGATGCCGGTGGAGTCGCGCACCCACTTCACCTCGATGTCGGGATTGGCCTTCTCGAAGGCGTCCTTGTAGAGCTTCATGGCATCGGTCTCGAGCGCGGTGTAGACCAGGAGCGAGGTCTTCTGCGCCCAGGCGGCGCCACTGGTCGCGAGGCCGAGCGCCGCGGCGCACAGGACGGCCGCGAGACGGCGCGAGCTTGGTTTCATCGTCATCTGTTTCTCCTGAGAGGGCTTGCTGTCACGAAAGGGTGAGTGGCGGGCGTCCGGGGCCTGGCGGCCGGGATCCGGTGAAAGCAATGTAGATTGCCAACTTAAGACTGTCAATAAAAAATTGTTGACAGTTTTCAATACAAGGCTGGAGAATGCGTTCCATGGTCACCAGCAATCCCTCCTCCGCCCTCGCGTTCCTCCAGTCCAGCTCGCTGCCGATGCTGATGCAGGAGGAGATCGAGCGATTGATCATGACGGGCGAGCTCCCGGTGGGCAGCCGCATCAACGAGAGCGAGCTCTCGCAGCGCTTCAACACCAGCCGCGGCCCGATCCGCGAGGCGCTGCGCGCGCTGGAGGAGGCGGGCCTGGTGCGCAACGAGAAGAACCGCGGCGTCTTCGTGCGCGAGATCGCGTTCGAGGAAGCGGACGAGATCTACGAGCTGCGCGAGGCGCTGGAGGAAATCATCGGCCGCCGCGTGGCGCTGGCGATCAAGCCCGATGCCGTCGAGCGGCTGCGCGCCATGCTCGACGCCATGCGCTCGGCGGCCCAGGCGCAGGACGTGGAGCAATACGCGCAGCTCAACCTGCAGTTCCACGAGATCCTGCTCGACACCGCGGGCAGCAGGAAACTGACCGAGACCTACAAGCGCCTCGTGAAGGAGCTGCACCTGTTCCGCATGCGCGCGCTCGACAGCGGCGGCGGCCTGCGGGTCTCGGCCGACGAGCACCGCGACATCGTCGAGGCCATCGCCAGCGGCGATCCCGAGATCGCGGGCCGCGCGCTGCGCCGGCATGTCGCGGGCAGCCGCGCGCGCATGCACAAGGCCTTCGGCCGCGCCGACGCCGAAGCCGCCACCACGAACAACCCACCAAAGGAAGTCTGAAATGACACCGGAGACCCTCGAAGTCAATGCCAGGAGTTATCGCTGGATGGCGCGCCCGATCGTGGTCGTGTGCGTGGACGGCTGCGAGCCGGCCTACCTCGACGCGGCCATCGCCGCCGGCGTGGCGCCGTACATCGGCCGCATGCGAAAAGAGGGGGCCGACCTGCTGGCCGACTGCGTCGTGCCGTCCTTCACCAACCCGAACAACCTGTCGATCGTGACCGGCGCGCCGCCCGCTGTGCACGGCATCTGCGGCAACTACTTCTTCGACCGCGAGCTGGGCCAGGAAGTGATGATGAACGACCCCAGGTACCTGCGCGCCGGCACCGTGCTGGCGGCGTTCGCCGACGCGGGTGCCAAGGTGGCGGTGGTCACGGCCAAGGACAAGCTGCGCAAGCTGCTGGGCCACTGCATGAAGGGCATCTGCTTCTCGTCCGAGAAGTCGGACCAGGTGACGATGGAGGAGAACGGCATCGACGACGTGCTCGGCATGGTCGGCATGCCGGTGCCCTCGGTCTACAGCGCCGAGCTCTCCGAGTTCGTGTTCGCGGCCGGCGTGAAGCTGATGGAGTCGCGCCGCCCCGATCTCATGTACCTGTCGACCACCGACTACGTGCAGCACAAGGCCGCGCCCGGCAGCGAGCAGGCCAACGCCTTCTACGCGATGATGGACCGCTACCTGGCGCAGCTCGATGCGCTCGGCGCCACCATCGTGCTGACCGCCGACCACGGCATGAACGACAAGCACGGCGCCGACGGCTCGCCCAACGTCATCTACCTGCAGGACGTGCTCGACGGCTGGTACGGCACCGGCACCGCGCGCGTGATCCTGCCGATCACCGATCCCTACGTGGTGCACCACGGCGCGCTCGGCTCCTTCGCCACGGTCTACGCGCCCGACGAGGCCAGCGTGCCGGGCTGGATCGAGCGCATCCGCCAGGTGCCGGGCATGGAGTCGGTGCTGTCGCGCAAGGAAGCGGCGCAGCGCTTCGAGCTCCCCGCCGACCGCATCGGCGACATCGTGGTCGTGAGCGAGAAGAACACCGTGATCGGCACCGCGGCCAGCCGCCATGACCTGTCGGCGCTCGAGGTGCCGCTGCGCTCGCACGGCGGCGTGTCGGAGCAGCGCGTGCCGCTGATCTGCAACCGCCCGGTGGCGGGCATCGCCGCCGGCCGCCGCCTGCGCAACTTCGATGCGCTCGACATCGCGCTGAACCACGCCCAGTAACCGACCGCCGGAGCACCCATGAGCCAAGCCACGCTGAAGCCAGGCACCATCCACCGCGAAGCCCTGCGCATCGCCGGCGAGCGCGTCTACCGCGACCGCACGATCGAGGTCACCTATCCCTACACCGGCGAGGTGATCGCCACCGTGCCCAAGGCCACGCTCGACGACGTGCGCAACGCGCTGCGCATCGCGCGCGACTACAAGCCCACGCTCACGCGCTACGAGCGCTACAAGATCCTGATGCGCGCGGGCGAGATCATTGCCTCGCGCCTCGACGAGATCTCGCGCACCATCACGCTCGAATCGGGCCTGTCGCGCAAGGACTCGCTCTACGAGGTGGGCCGCGCCTCCGACGTGCTGCTGTTCGCGGCCAACCAGGCGCTGGTCGACGACGGCCAGGTGTTCTCGTGCGACCTCACGCACCACGGCAAGAGCCGCAAGGTCTACACGCTGCGCGAGCCGCTGCAGGGCGCGATCACGGCCATCACGCCGTTCAACCATCCGCTCAACCAGGTGATCCACAAGGTGGCGCCGGCCGTCGCCACCAACAACCGCATCGTGCTCAAGCCCAGCGAGAAGACGCCGCTGGCGGCCTTCCTGCTGGCCGACATCCTCTACGAGGCCGGCCTGCCGCCGCCGATGCTGTCGGTGCTCACCGGCGACCCGCGCGAGATCGCCGACGAACTGCTGACCAATGCCGACGTCGACCTCGTCACCTTCACCGGCGGCGTGCCGATCGGCAAGTACATCGCGGCCAAGGCGGTCTACAAGCGCCAGATCCTCGAGCTCGGCGGCAACGACCCGATCATCGTGATGGACGATGCCGACGTCGAGGAGGCGGCCACGCTCGCGGCCAGCGGCTCGTACAAGAACTCGGGCCAGCGCTGCACCGCGATCAAGCGCATGCTGGTGCACGAATCGGTGGCCGACCAGTTCGTCGAACTGCTGGTGGCCAAGACCCGCGCGCTCAAGTACGGCGACCCGATGGATCCCGACACCGACATGGGCACGGTGATCGACGAGGCCGCCGCGAAGCAGTTCGAGGGCGTGGTCAACGAGGCCATCGCGGCCGGCGCGAAGCTGCTGTACGGCAACGAGCGCCGCGGCGCGCTGTATTCGCCGACCGTGCTCGACCGCGTCGATGCCGGGATGACGGTGGCGAAGCACGAGACCTTCGGGCCCGTGTCGCCGGTGATCCGCTTCAAGACCATCGACGAGGCGATCCGCATCTCGAACGGCACGGCCTACGGCCTGTCGTCGTCGATCTGCACCAACCGGCTCGACCACATCACGCGCTTCATCCGCGAGCTCAACGTCGGCAGCGTCAACGTGCGCGAGGTGCCGGGCTACCGGCTCGAACTCACGCCCTTCGGCGGCATCAAGGACTCGGGCCTGGGCTACAAGGAAGGCGTGCTCGAGGCGATGAAGAGCTTCACCAACACCAAGACCTACTCGCTGCCCTGGTAACCATGAGCCTGAGCCTTCCCGACATCGTCGGCCTGTTCGAAACCAAGGGCCATGCCCAGTACGACGGCGAGCCCGTCACGCAGCTCGAGCATGCGCTGCAATCGGCGCACCTGGCCGAGCAGGAGGGGGCGGACAGCGCGCTGATCGCCGCCTCGCTGCTGCACGACCTGGGCCACCTGCTGCACGACTTCGGCGGCACGCCGACGCAGCAGGGGCTCGACGACCTGCACCAGTACCGCTGCCTGCCGTTCCTGCGCGCGCTGTTCGGCCCGGCCACGCTGGAACCGATCCGGCTGCACGTCGATGCCAAGCGCTTCCTGTGCGCGCGCGAGCCCGGTTATCTGGAGGCGCTGTCGCCCGATTCGCAACGCAGCCTGCAGCTGCAGGGCGGCGTGTTCGACTCGGCGCAGGCCAGTGCCTTCGAGGCGCTGCCCTACGCGAAGGACGCGGTGCGGCTGCGGCGCTGGGACGACACGGCCAAGTGCGCCGACGCGAAGACGCCGGGCCTCGCGCATTACGTGCGGCACCTGGAGGCCGCGTTGAAGCCCACCGCCATCGCCGCATGAGCGCTGCGCCACCGGTCGTGCTGGCGCGCCGCCCGGCCACGCGGGAGGACGTGCCCTTCCTGCTCGCGCTGCGGCAGCGCACGATGAACGGCCACGTGGTGGCTTCGGGCGCCGAGGTCAGCGATGCGCACCACATGGCGCGGCTGATGCACCGCTTCGAATGCGCCGAGCTGCTGCTGCACGAGGGCGAGCCGGTCGGCCTGCTCAAGGTGTCGCGCGATCCGCACGAGTGGGTGCTGATCCAGATCCAGCTCGCGCCCGGCTATCAGGGGGGCGGCATCGGCACCCGGTTGTTGGCCGAGATCGTCGCCGAGGCCGGACGCGCCGGTGTGGACCTCACGCTCAGCGTGCTCAAGGCGAATCCGGCCCGCGCGCTCTACGCGCGCTTCGGCTTCGTCGTCGAGCGCGAGTCCGAGTTTTCCTACGAGATGCGGCGCAAGCCCTGACCCCTTCACGGAGCCGCCATGCGCCCCTTCTGGATCGAACAGGCTCTCTTCAACGACGGTGACCTCGCGCCCGCGCTGCAGGGCGAATGCGAGGCCGACCTCTGCATCGTCGGCGGCGGCTTCACCGGCCTGTGGACCGCGATCCAGGCCAGGCAGCAGGCGCCCGCGCTCGACATCGTCATCCTCGAGAGCGACCTCTGCGGCGCCGGCGCGAGCGGGCGCAACGGCGGCTGCCTGCTCACCTGGTCGGCCAAGTTCCTGACCCTGCGCCGGCTGTTCGGCGAGGACGAGGCGGTGCGCCTGGTCAAGGCCTCGGAGGCGGCGGTGCAGCACATCGCCGACTTCTGCGCCGCCCACGGCATCGACGCCGAGCTGCGCCAGGACGGCACGCTCTACACCGCCACCTCGCCGGCCCAGGTCGGCACGCTCGATCCGATGATGCGCGCGCTCGAGGCGCGCGGCATCCATTCCTACCGCACCCTGCCGCCCGAGGAAGTGGCGCGGCGCTCGGGCTCGGCGCGCAATCTCGCGGGCGTGTATTCGCCGATCGCGGCCACCGTGCATCCGGGCAAGCTGGTGCGCGGGCTGCGGCGCGTGGCGCTGGCGATGGGCATCCGCATCCACGAGCGCACGCCGATGCTCGACTTCTCCACCGGCCATCCGGTCGTGGTGCGCACGCCGGCGGGCAGCGTGCGCGCGAACAAGCTGGTGCTCGCGATGAATGCCTGGATGGCCAGCCGCTTCGCGCAGTTCGAGCGCACCATCGCCATCGTGTCGAGCGACATGGTGATCACCGAGCGCTGCCCCGAGCTGCTCGCGCGCAGCGGCCTGACCGACGGCGTGTCGGTGCTCGATTCGCGCACCTTCGTCTATTACTACCGCAGCACGGCCGATGGCCGCCTCATGCTGGGCAAGGGCGGCAACACCTTCGCCTGGGGCGGGCGCATGGCCAAGGTGTTCGACGAGCGCTCGCCCTACGAGGCCGAGCTCACGCAGGCGCTGCGTTCCTTCTTCCCGGCCCTGAGCGAAACGCCGATCACCGCGAGCTGGAACGGCCCGTCCGACCGCTCGGTCACGGGCTTCCCGTTCTTCGGCCGGCTCGATGGGGCGCCGCACATCTACTACGGCTTCGGCTACTCGGGCAACGGCGTCGGGCCGACCTACATGGGCGGGCAGATCCTGTCGTCGCTGGTGCTCGACCAGGACAACGCCTGGACGCGCAGCCCGATCACGAAGGGGCCGCTCGGTTACTTTCCGCCCGAGCCGGTGCGCTACGTGGGATCGATCGTGGTGCGCGACGCGATCCGGCGCAAGGAGCGGGCCGAGGACGAGAACCGCCAGCCGTGGCTGGTGGACCGCATGCTCAGCAAGCTCGCCAACGCCGCGGGCAAGGCCGACAAGGCCTGACCCGCGGCGGCGGGCCGGGCGGGCCCGCACGTCATGGCATCCGTCTATGATCCGCGCGCCGCATGGGAGCGGCAGGCATCACAACACGAAGACGAGGAGAAGGCATGACATATTTCAAGGCCGTGCGCCGCCGCACGTTCTGGCTGGGCGCGTTGCTGGCCGTCGCGAGTCTTGCCGGCTGCGGAACGCCGCCGACATACAAGCTTCGCCCCGTCACCGGCCAGTCGCCGGGGACTTTCTCGCTGGCCCATTCCAAGGCGGTCGAGGACGAGCGCCATGGGACGCGTCATCTGGATGCGGCCAAGAGCATCGTCTACTCCCAGAACTTCGGCGGTGGCGGCGCGGCCCTCGGCCTGCTGCTCGGCCCGTTGGGCGTGGCGGCCAACATCAGCATGATCGACAGCAACACCGAGGCGGACGCCGTGCGCCTGCGGGGCAAGCTGACGCTGGCGCCACGGGAGCTGTTCCTCGCGGCCGCGACGCAACAGGGCCTGGAGGTCGTGGACGATGCCGCGACCGGCGTGCCGGGCCGCACGCTGGCCACGCCCTACCTGTTCGTGAGCAAGACCGACAACGACCGCCTGCTGACCGCGGCGGCGGTGCGGCTGGAGTACGGGCAGGGCGCCGACCAGTGGTCGGGCGTCTACATGTACCAGCTGCCTTCGTCCTACCAGCTGGACGACCTGGCCCGCCTCACGCCCGAGATGCAGGCCCGCCTGGGCACGGAGGCGGCCCAGGGCTTCTCGGCGCTCGCGGCCTTCATCGCGAAGGAAGCGCCGCAGCAGGAGGGCCAGGCCAAGGGCGGGACCGAAAAAGACTTCAGCTACAAGTCGGATCTGCTGACGCCCCGCATCGAGATCGAGATGAATGGCCGGTTCATCGCGCGGTCCGGCGACCTGATCTGGTTCAGGAGCTTCGGCGGCGTGTATGCCGTGCGCACCTCGAACATCAAGGTCATGTCGGGCGGAGTCTGATCAGTTGGTTTCCGCCAGCGCGTCGCCCAGCGCATTGATCATGCGATCGATCTCCGCCTTCTCCGAGATGAACGGCGGCGCGAGCTGGATGGTGTCGCCGCCGTAGCGCACGTAGAAGCCCTTCTTCCAGCAGTTCATCGCGATCTCGTAGGGACGGCGCGCCGGTTCGCCGGGCAGCGCGGCGATGGTGAGGCCGGCCGCGAGGCCGAAGTTGCGGATGTCGGCGACGTGCTTGCTGCCCTTGAGGCTGTGCACGGCGTTCTCGAAATGCGGCGCCAGCGCCTTCACGCGCGCGGGCATGTCTTCCTTCTGCAGCACGTCGAGCGCGGCGATGCCGGCGGCGCAGGCCACCGGGTGGGCCGAGTAGGTGTAGCCGTGCGGGAATTCGAGCATGTAGTCGGGGCCGCCCGCGGCCATGAAGGTGTCGTAGATCTCCTTGCTGGCGATCACGGCGCCCAGCGGCTGCGCGCCGTTGGTGATCTGCTTGGCGGCGTTCATGATGTCGGGCACCACGCCGAAGGCATCGGCGCCGGTGAGCGTGCCGCAGCGGCCGAAGCCGGTGATGACCTCGTCGAAGATCAAGAGGATGTTGTGCGCGGTGCAGATGTCGCGCAGGCGTTTCAGGTAGCCCTGCGGCGGGATCACCACGCCGGCCGAACCCGCGAAGGGCTCGACGATGACGGCCGCGATGTTCGAGGCGTCGTGCAGCGCGATCAGGTCGAGCAGGCGGTCGGCCAGCTCGGCGCCGTTCTCGGGCATGCCGCGCGTGAAGGCATTGGCCGCGAGCTGGGTGTGGGGCAGGTGGTCGGCCTCGACGCCCTGGCCGAACAGCTTGCGGTTGGCGCCGATGCCGCCGACCGAGATGCCGCCGAAGTTGACGCCGTGGTAGCCCTTCTCGCGGCCGATCAGCCGGGTCTTGCTCGCCTGGCCCTTGGCGCGCCAGTAGGCGCGCGCCATCTTGAGCGAGGTGTCGGCGGCCTCGGAGCCCGAGCCGGTGAAGAAGACGTAGTCGAGGCCGGCGGGCGTCAGTTCCTTGAGCCGGTTGGCGAGCTCGAAGGACAGCGGATGGCCGAACTGGAAGGCCGGCGAATAGTCGAGCTTGGCGATCTGGCGGCTCACCGCCTCGGTGATCTCGGGGCGGCCGTGGCCCAGGCCCGAGCACCACAGGCCCGAGAGGCCGTCGAAGATCTTGCGGCCTTCGTGGTCGGTGAAGTAGGCGCCCTTGGCCTCGACGATCAGGCGCGGGTCGGCCTTGAACTGGCGGTTGGCGGTGTAGGGCATCCAGTGCGCCTCGAGCCAGGCGGCATCGGTGCGCGGGGCCGGGTTGGCGAGGTCGGGCGTGGCGAGGGTCATGGGTGCGTCCAGGTTGGGTGGGAAAGGTGACGCGACTATTGTTGGCAAGCCATTCAGTGTGGAGAATGGTGCAATATCAATGTTCACTTGACGATCCATGCAAGTAAAAGAAGGCGCCTCCACGGCCCGCAGCCGTGCCGTGCTGGGCCAGCTCAGCGACATGGACCTGCGCCTGCTCAAGGTGTTCAAGAGCGTGGTCGACTGCGGCGGCATGGCGGCGGCCGAGCTCGAGCTCAACATCGGCACCTCGACGGTGAGCCGCCACGTGAAGGACCTCGAGACCCGCCTCGGCCTGGTGCTGTGCCGGCGCGGCCGGGCCGGCTTCGCGCTCACGGCCGAGGGCCAGCGCGTCTACGACGAGACGCTGCGGCTGCTCGCTTCGGTCGACGCCTTCCGCGGCAGCATCGACGACATCCACAACCGCATGGGCGGCCAGCTCGAGGTGGCGCTGTTCGACAAGACCGCGACCAATCCGCAGGCGCGCATCGGCGAGGCGATCGCGCGCTTCGCCGAGGTGGCGCCCGAGGTCAGCCTGGCGGTGCACGTGGGTTCGATCAACGCGATCGAGCAGGGCGTGCTCGAGGGCCACTTCCAGATCGGCATCATCCCGGCGCACCGCAGCTCGAAGAGCCTGATCTACGAGGAGCTGTTCGGCGAGACCATGCTGCTGTACTGCGGCCGCGGCCATCCGCTCTTCGAGGCCAGCCATGCGAAGCTCACCTGGCCCAAGCTGCGCGAGCACCATTTCGCGGGCCTGGGCTACCACTCGCCCAACATGGAGCTGAGCCACCGCGCGCAGCTCTCGCGCAAGGCCACGGGCTTCGACCAGGAGGCGATCGCCACGCTGATCCTTTCAGGGCGCTTCCTGGGTTTCCTGCCCGACCACTATGCGCAGGTGTTCGAGCAGCGCGGGCTGATGCGCCCGGTGCTGCCCGAGCGCTTCCATTACGAATGCCGCTTCGTGAGCCTGCTGCGGCGTTCGCCGAAGCCTTCGCGCGCGGTGCTGGCGTTCCAGGCCTGCCTCACGGTGGCGCACCGCGGCAAGTAGGAGGCGCGCTCAGCGCTGGGCGTTGGGCACCAACAGATGCTTGGCGCCGATGTGCGCCTCCATCTCGTGCATGTGCTGCTCGGCGTCGACCATGTGCTCGCTCATCAGCCGCTGCACCGTCGCGGCGTCCTCCTTGCGGTAGGCCGCGAGCAGCTGCGTGTGGTAGTCGACGTTGGCCTCGCCGAAGTGGTGATGGTCGAGCGCCTTCTTGTAGACCACGAGGTCGCGCAGCAGGTCGTTGAGGAAGCGGCACATGAAGGACAGCACCGGGTTGGGGCAGGCCTCGGCCAGGATGGTGTGGAAGGCCAGCTCGGCCTCGCGCTGGATGCGCTGCTCGTCCTCGGAGGCCGGTTCCTTCGTGCACAGGCGCACGTTCTCCTCGAGCCGCTCGAACATCTCGGGCGTGAGCCGGCCCACCACGCTGACCGCGAGCTCGGGCTCGAGCGCCTTGCGCAGCTGGTAGATGTGGTGGCCGTCGAGGTGGTGGAAGTGCAGGAAGTTGCGCAACGGCTCGGACGCATGCTCGACCGACACCTGCTGCAGGTAGGCGCCGCCGCCGGGCCCGGTGCGGATCGAGATCAGGCCGCTGACCTCGAGCGCCTTGAGCGCCTCGCGCACGGTGCTCTTCGAATAACCGAACAGCTCGATCAGTTCCTTCTCGTTCGGCAGCCGGTCGCCGGGCTGCTTGCGCTCGGCCACGATCCAGCGCTTCACGTCCTCGACGATGACGTCCGAGAGCTTTTGTCGCTTCGGGCGGTGTTGCCCCACTGTCATGCCCACGCTCGATGTCCCTCGGGAGATGCGCGGAATGCGCAACAGCGCGCGATCTTACCCAGCGGTACTGGGTGCATCGGCGTGGTGCACGCGGGCGGGGCGAGGGGGCCGCGAAGTCGGTGGTTTTTGGGCACGAGGATTGCTAGCGGGTTTTTACCAGCATATTAATCCTATTTATCCGCTTAAATTCGCCGCGACCGCGGACGCCCATCCCCTCCACCCTCACCACGACGGAGTTCCTCTTCCAACGCAGACACCTTCTCCAACTGGCCGCCCTGTCGGCCGCTCCCGCTTCCCTGCTGGCCGGCCGTTCGGCTTTCGCGCAATCGGCCGAGGCGATCCGCTTCGGTTGCCCGGTGCCGATGTCGGGCGCCTTCGCGGCCAACGGCAAGTTCGCCGACCTCGGCATGAAGCTGGCGATCGAGCAGTACGGCAGCGTGCTCAAGCGTCCGCTGGCCTACACGGTGCTCGACACCGAGGGCAAGCCCGCGACCGCGGTGCGCAAGGTGCAGGAAGCCTCGCAGCAGCAGGGCGCGAAGTTCTTCGCGGGCGGCATCCTGTCGTCGGAAGCGCTGGCCATGGGCAAGGAGGCCGAGAAGGCCGGCGGCCTGTTCATCACCACCGCGGGCGCCGACGAAATCACCGGCAAGGACTGCAACCCCGCCACCTTCCGCTGGTCGGTGCCCACCTTCGGCGCCATCGAGCAGACGGTGCGCCCGCTGGTCGCGCAGATGCCCAAGGCCAAGCGCTGGTACACGATCACGCCGCAGTACGT
>JAESGW010000363.1_pt1 | contig 56994 bp, 52 predicted proteins | sample 9269791 | NCBI WGS metagenome assembly JAESGW01 (sample SAMN16773120, study PRJNA677053) | algae metagenome | isolation source: Aphanocapsa lilacina HA4352-LM1 and co-occurring heterotrophs from near cave... | place: USA: Maniniholo cave, near Haena, Kauai, HI | collected 2009-07-28
TCAAGGACGAGCTTGAACGCTCAGGGGAGGCACACGCCCCCCGACCACAGGCCTGGAAGAACACCAGAACCCTGCAGGGTCAATCTGATCACTATCGACCCACAAACAGAACATACAAGGGGAGGGGGTGGGGGAGGGGGTCCATCGGTGATCACCGCACCACCCCCTCCCTCGATCCCTCCCCTCCTAGCGGACGCGGTAGCGCCGCGGGGGGAGGGAGGCGCCGACATCGAGTTCATGGTTATTCCGCCCGTTAGTTCTTGATGCCGCTCATCGTGATGCCTTCGATCACGAACTTCTGGGCGACGAGGAAAAGCAGCACGACGGGCAGGATGGACATGCTCATGGCCGCCATCACCAGCGACAGGCTGCCCGAGCCGAGATAGCCGCGCAGCACGTCCATCGCCACGGGCAGGGTCATCGAGGTCTCGCGGCCGAGCAGCACGCGGGCCTGGAAGTAGTAGTTCCAGGTCTGGGTGAAGGTGATGATACCGAGCGCCGAGAGCGCCGGCCTGAGCTGCGGCAGCGAGATGCGCCAGAAGATCTTGAGGTAGCCTGCGCCATCCATCAGTGCGGCTTCCTCCAGTGCCTTGGGCTGGCTCAGCATGAACTGGCGCATCAGGAACACCCCGAAGCTCGAGGTGAGATACATGAGCCCGAGCCCGATCGGCTGGTTGATCAGCCCGACCTGGGCAAAGCCCAGATAGATCGGCAGGATCGTCACCTGCGCCGGGAACATCAGCCCGATCAACAGGATGACGAACAGCGTGTCGCGGCCGCGGAACTCGAGTCGGGCGAAGGCGAAGGCAGCAAGCGTGCAGGTGACCAGCTGCCCCACCGTCACCACCACGGCGATCAGCAGCGAGTTGCCGTAGATCTGGAGGAACGGCACGCGCGAAGCGAGCACGGCGGCATAATTGGAGAGATCCAGGCTGGTCGGCCAGAAGTTCGGCGGCAGCTTATAGGCTTCCGATACCGGCTTGAACGACACCGAAAACAGCCACAGGAACGGCAGCAGCATGCCGATGGCGAGCACCGCGATGACCGCGATGATGCTGTAGTCGAGCCAGCGCTTGGCGGCCTGGGTCTGCATGGCAGTGTTCATCGCTGCACCCACTTGCGCGACATCGCCTGCTGGATGGCGGTGATGATCAGGATGATCACCGTCATCACCACAGAGATGGCGGCGGCATAGCCGATCTGGAAACTGCCAAAGCCCTGCTCGACGATGAGGATCGAGAGCGAGCGCGTCGCATCGCCCGGCCCGCCCTGGGTCAGGATGACGATCGATTCATAGACCTGCAGCGCGCCGATCGAGGCGTAGACGATGCAGAAGAACACCACCGGCGAAATGTAGGGCAGGGTGATGCGGAAGAACTGCCGCCAGGCTGGCGTGCCGTCCATCACCGCCGCTTCCATGATGTTCCTGGGCACGCCCTGCAGCGCGGCGATGAAGATGATCATGAAGAAGCCGGTGTTCTTCCACACGTCCATGATGACGATCGAGGTCATTGCGGTCGAGGCATCGGTCAGCCAGCGCACGGCGGGCAGGCCCAGGACGCGCAGGAAGTAGTTGATGACCCCCAGGTCGTCGCCGAAGAAGTAGCTCCAGACGATCGAGACGAACGCCGCCGCGATGATCACCGGCAAAAAGAAGGCGAGCCGGAAGAAGTAGAGCAACCAGCCCGGCATGGCGCGATTGAGCGCCAAAGCGAGGATCAGCCCGATCGAGACGTTGAAAGTCACCGCAAAGAAGGTGAAGCGCAGCGTGTTCCACAGGATCTCGAGCGAGCGCCGATCGGTGAAGAAGCGCTGGAAGTTCTCGAACCCCACCCAGCGCGAGCCGAGCATCGGGTCGTAGTAGGCGAAACTGAGGATCACCGTGAGGATCACCGGCGCCAAGACGAAGGTGAGGTAGAGCACCGAGGTGGGCAGCACGAACAGATACCCGGTCCGCGCCTGCGTGCGGCGGAGATCTGAGGGTTTTCGTGCTGCGATTGCTATGGTCACCGTTATTACAACCCGACTGATAGGGACGGCCCCCTCCCATAAAGGGGGAGGTGAAGAGTCGAGACTTTATCTGCGATTGTGCCACGCTCACCGGCAGGGCACCTCCCCCTTCATGGGGGAGGATGGGAGGGGGTCGTCTGTCTCAGTCGCCCCCTCCCACGGGAGGAACTCAGCCGCCCAGTTGCTGCTTCAGGCGGGCGAAGGACTCGTTGAGTTCGGCGTCGGCCGTCTTGGTGCCGTCAGCGATGGTTTCCTGGCCCGACATCATCGCGGTGTAGTGCCGGATGAAGATCTTCTCGACCTCCTGAAAATTGGCCGGTGAGGGGACAGGCGTCGTGAACGGAAGCGTCTCGTAGTAGAGGAAAGCGCTCGGCGGGAAGGCGAGAAAAGCTTCGCTCGAGGCTGCCGACTTGCGGCCCGGCACGCCGCCGCCGCGTTCGCCCTGCTCGCGCTGCGTCTCCTCGCTGGTGAGCTCCAGCACCAATGCCTTGGCGAGATCGGCATTCGGCGCGGACTTGGCGATCGCGTAGGCGCCGAAGCCGATGATGGTGGCTTCCTTTTCCTTCTGCGGCGGCACCGCGATGTCCATGTTGAGGTTGTTCTTCCTGGCGTTCTGGACGATCCACTGGCCGCGATTGATCATCGCCACCTGGCCGGCGAAGAACTGGTTGTCCATCGTCTCGGCGCCCGGGATGGGCGAGACGCCGTCGACATGGATCAGGTCGTAAAGGAACTGCAGCGTCTCGGCCACCTTGGGGTCCAGCATGTTCGATGCCGACCAGTCGGCATTGAGGATGTTGGTGCCGTTGGAGAAGAACCAGGGCAGAACGAAGAAATTCTGGTTCGGCACTTCGTAGCCGAACTGGGTGACATTGCCTGATCCATCCTTGACGGTGAGCGCCTTGGCCGTCTCGCGGAACTGCTCCCAGGTCCAACCGCGCGCCGGGTAGGCGACGCCCGCCTTGTCGAACAGGTCGCGGTTGTAGTTGATCATGATGTTGTTCCAGCCGATGGGGATGTAGTTGATGTTCCCCTTGTACGAGCCCTGTTCGAACAGGCTGGGCGCAAAGTCCGAGAAGCCGGTATTGGCGGCGACGAAGTCGTTGAGCGGCAGGAACAGGCCACGCGCCGAGAAGGCCTGGAAGGTTTCGATGGCGGTGCCGTAGACATCAGCGGCCGAGCCCGAGGTGAACTGGCCGAGCACCTTGGTGACGTAGTCGCCCCAGCCAGTCGAGATCGGGTCGATCGACACCTCGACCGTGACATTCGGATAGGCCTTGTTGAAGCGCCCGATGGCGTTGTTGATACCGGCGAGCTCGGCATCGCCGCCGAACGTCTGCAGCTTGAGCGTCGCGGTGATGTCCGACTGTGCAGCGGCCCGGCCGAGGCCGAGACCGGCGCCTGCTGCGAGCACCGCCGAAGACACCAGCAGGTTGCGGCGTGAAATCCTGATCATACTCAATCCTCCCTCAGCGCGATCAGCGCATATCGTTGACCGATCCCCCGGTCGAAACGTTTCGTTTCGCTGGTCCAATGAGGCGCCGGCTGGAGTCCCTCTCCATCCGCCGCTGGCCATTTGCGAACTCGAAACGTTTCGTATACTGCATTTCGCAGCGCATTTGGCAAGGGCCACGGCGATCGAGGATTTGATTTGGCAACCATTCGGGACGTGGCGAGGCATGCAGGCGTGGCCATTTCCACGGCATCGGCGGCGCTGAACCGGTCTGCCCCGGTGAGTGCCGATGTGATCGCCAAGGTCGAGGTGGCGGTTCGCGAACTGGGCTATGTGCCGCATGGCGGGGCGCAGAGCCTAAGGAGCGGCCAGTCGAGGCTGATCGGCCTGATCGTCCCCTCGATCACCAACCCGCATTTCGCCGCGGTGGCGCGGATCATCGAGAATGTCTGCCTCAATGCCGGCTATCTCTCGATGGTGTTCTCCTCGGGCCAGGATTCCGAGCGCGAGAGCCAGATCCTGCGCATGCTGCGCCAGCAGCGCGTCGCCGGGCTGATCATCATCCCCACCCGCTCCGACGCCGAGCATGGCGAGCGGCTTGAGCGCGAGATCCACGTCCCCACGGTCCTGCTCGACATGTTTGTCGAGGGGCTGGCCTGCAACGTCGTCAAGCTGGACAATGTCGCCGCGACCCGCCTCGCGACCGACCACCTGATCGGCCTCGGCCATCGCCGCATCGCCGTCCTCACCGGCATCGCCGAACTCGCGACCAGCAGGGACCGCCTGGCGGGCTACCTCGAGGCGCATCGGGATGCCGGACTCGCGGTCGACCCCGGCCTGCTGCTCAAGGGCGACTACGAGCAGTCGCTGGCGGCCGACAGCGTGTCGGCGGTGATGCGCTCGCCCCAGCCCCCGACGGCGTTGCTGTCGATCTCCAACATGATGACGCTGGGCGCGCTGCATGCGCTGCACGGTCTGGGGTTGGCGGCGCCGCGCGACCTGTCGATCGTCGGCATCGACGATTTCGATTTCGCCGAACTCCTCGCGCCGCCGCTGACCGTGGTGCGGGTCCCGCTCGCCCCGATGGCCGAGCGCGCCATCGAGATCATGCTCGACCTGATTGCCGGCCGCCGCCGCCCGAGCAGCGAGACCGACCTCTTCGCCCCCGAATTAGTGATCCGCGGCTCTACTCTGCCGCTGCTTGGGTAAGGCGCCTGGTGCCGGGACGGCAGTTCGCCGTCCCGTGTTTGTCGATCATCCGGTCATCCGGGTTCCATCGTGGAGCGGACCGGAGCCTGTGGGTTCTGGCGCGCCGCCCGGTGGTGTGCGTCTTTGCAGACTGTTCGCGTTCGGCTTCGACGACTGAGCTCACGGTGCCCGCGCGTTACCCCGCTCCGGTCGTTCCCGGGTCGGTTATGGCGATCCACCCCTGGGGCAGGAAGCCGCGCGAGTCGATCGGCCAGCTGGCGTTGGCGGGTAGCTGCGGTCTGCCGTCGACACAGGCCCAGGTCCCGCTTGGCGCCAGCAACTGCTCGACATTGGGGTTCCGCTCGCAGAACTCGCGCATCTCCTGCACCGTCGGCGCCATATCGCAGATCGGCCCGATATAGGAGGTGCAGGCGAGCACCACGCCTTCAAAGCAACGCCAGCGCACCCGGTCGCGGGCCGAGCCGGCGGGGACCAGCAGTGCGCTGGTCATCGCCGCGACGGTCGCCGGACCGGTGTAGCGATGGTCCACGTAGTCGATCGTGCCCACGGCGCGGCAATAGGTGAAGGGGTCATCATAGCTCTCCGCCGCCGTGGCAAGGCGTGCCGGGTCGCTGACCAGCGGGGCAACCTCTGGGGTTGTTGCTGTGGACGCCGGAGCGGAAAGCCCGGTCACGGCGGGGCTCGCCGTGGCGGGGGCGCCGGGTGACGGAGCCGCGGTGGCTGCCGTTGCCGGCAGTTGCAGCTTCACTGCCGCGACGGGTGCGGCGTCAGCCGTTTGGGGGTCGGCGGCCTCGGCAGGCGGCGCCTCGCCGCTTGCCGCCACCGTAGGGACGTTAGATGGGCCGAACAGGGCGTCGAGCGAGCCGTCGCGATTGATCAGGTAGCCGCCGGCCGCAACGATGGCGATAATCAGCACGGCGCTGACTGCCGCCAGCGCCGCCACCCAGGAGTTGCCGCGTTCGGTTGGCGCCGCAAACCGCTGGTGCTCCGGTTCGCGCCGATCCTCTGGCGCGCGCCGCCGCACCTCCGGCTCGTCATATCGCCTCCCTGGGTGCCGCTCCCGCCTCTCCGGTTCGTGTTGCCGGAGCTCAGGGTCCCGCTCCCGCCTTTCCGCTTCGCGCAGCCGCACCTCAGGGTCCCGCCCCCGACTTTCCGCTCCGCGCTGCCGCACCTCGGGATCACGCTCCCGCAGCTCAGCGCGCAACTCGGGCGCCACCCGGGCGCGTGGCGCTTCGGGCTCGGGCTGTTCGCGCCGCGCTTCCGCCCACATACTGGGATCGTGGCGACGGGGTGGCTGTTCTGCATCGAGGTCCTGCCAGCGCGGCGGCGTGCTCGTAGGGCGGGCGGTCACGATTACGTCGTCGAGCGTCAAGGGTATGGCGCGCTTGGGCGGCGGTGGCGCGTCCTGCCGCGGCATCAGCATGGGATCCATCCGCAGCGCTGCTTCGCGCTCATACTCGCTGTCCTCTTCCGGCGCCTCGGCCGCGAGCTTCCGGTTACGCCGGGCCAAGCGCCGGCGGCGGACCTGCAACTCGCCGGCAAGGAATGCGAACAGCGCTGCAACGGCCGCCGCGCCGGCCGGCGCCAGCAGGTGGTAGGTGAACAGCAGCGGCACCGAGATGGCGGCCGCCAGCCACCCCGCCGCCGCGCCGATCAGCAGCAGCGCGGCAAATCCCGGTGTCACCGTGGCGAGCACCCCGCCGAGCAGCGCTGCGCCGGCGATGGCATACCAGATGATGGTGCCGAGCAGCCGCTCGTTCGAGGTCGCGGTCCAGAAATCGAGGAAGGGGGATATCAGGTCGATGCGCAGCGCGCTCGGCGCGAGGAGTACAAACAGTCCGGCCATCAAGCCCAATAACAGCGCGGCAATTCTCACCGTTTACTTCCCCGATGGTCTTCGTTGCGCCCCCGCGGCCGAAGCATGCCCACCGGCGCTCGCAAGCGCAAGCCGGCATGCGTGTTCGATGCCCATGTTGCTGCCATGTATTGCCTTTCGGCCAGCTCTCGTGATCATGAAGGCATGAAAGTGCTCATCCTCGGTTCGGGCGTCATCGGTACGAGCTCTGCCCATTATCTGGCGCAGGCGGGTCACGAGGTGACGGTGATCGATCGCCAGCCGGGGCCGGGGCTGGAAACCAGCTACGCCAATGCCGGCGAGCTTTCCTACGGCTACGCCTCGCCCTGGGCCGGCCCGGGTATCCCCGTCAAGGCCATCAAATGGCTGCTGATGACCGACGGCCCGCTGGTGCTCAGACCCAAGCTCGATCCGCGTATGTGGCTCTGGGGCCTGCAACTGCTGGCCAACTGCACCGAGCGCGCCTACGCCATCAACAAGGGTCGCATGGTGCGGCTGGCCGAATACTCTCGCGACATGATGATTGCGCTGCGCGCCGAGACCGGGCTGGCCTTCGACGGCCGCCAGCAGGGTACGGTGCAGCTGTTCCGCGAGCAGAAGCAGCTCGATCACGCCGCCGACGACATCGTCGTGCTGCAGCAGTATGGCGTGCCCTATGAGGTACTCGACCCCCGAGGGTGCGTAGCGGCAGAGCCCGGCCTGGCCACGGCGACAGTGCCCTTCGTCGGCGGGCTGCGCCTGCCCAACGACGACACGGGCGACTGCAAGATGTTCACCGAAGCGCTCGCGGCGCGCGCCGCCGGCCACGGCGTCGCCTTCCGCTATGGCACCACCATCGACCACATCGCCACCTCCGGCGGCGAGGTGAGCGGCGTCGCGACCGACAAGGGCATGCTGACCGCCGACGCCTATGTGGTGGCGCTCGGCAGCTATTCGCCGCTGCTGCTGCGCCCGCTCGGCATCGGTCTGCCGGTCTACCCGATCAAGGGCTACTCGCTCACCGTGCCGATCACCGACGCGTCGGTGGCGCCGGTTTCGACGGTGATGGACGAGACCTACAAGGTGGCGACCACCCGGCTTGGCGATCGCATCCGAGTGGGCGGCACCGCCGAGATCGCCGGCTACGACACGACGCTCCACCCCTCGCGTCGCGGCCCGCTCGATCGCTCGCTGCGCGAACTGTTCCCCAATGCCGGCGATGCGTCGAAGGCCAGTTTCTGGTGCGGGCTGAGGCCAATGACCCCCGATGGCACGCCGGTGCTGGGGCGCTCGAAGCTCTCCAACCTCTATCTCAACACCGGCCACGGCACGCTAGGCTGGACCATGGCCGCCGGTTCCGGCCGGGTGCTGGCCGACATCATCTCCGGCAAAGCGCCGGACATCGACGTCGGTGACCTCGGGCTCGGCCGGTACGCCTAGGATGGGCAGCTAGACCACGGAGGGTGACGCGCCGCTTCCCTCCCCCTTGAGGGCAGGGATTGAGGGAGGGGGTGGTGCAGTCAGCGCCGAGCGTCCCTCACCACCCCCACCCCCGGCCCCTCCCCTCAGGGGGGAAGGGGAGCGCACGGCTGGTGCAGGCTGATCGGCCAACGCGGCGTCCATCACCCGAAATCGAGAGCTTGGGAACAGCGGTATCGGGCCTCGCCTTTACCGGCGAATTGGGCGATAAGCCGAGGGTTGCTCGGCCCCGGGACGTCATGCGCGCCTTACTGATCGCCCTTGCTCTGCTGCTCGCCCCGTCGGCTCCGGTGCTGGCGCAGGCGCTACCCTATCACATCGATCCCGGCGCCCGCGAAATTGTCCCGAGCCTCGCTGCGGTGCCCTCGATCCGCTTTCTGACCACCGCGGATTTTCCACCGTTCAACTTCCGTGACGACAAAGGCGAGCTGGTCGGCTTCAATGTCGATCTGGCCCGGGCGCTCTGCGCCGATCTCGCCATCACCTGCACGGTGCAAGCCTGGCCTTGGGACCAGGCCGCGCGGGCGCTCGAGGACCGGCAGGGCGATGCCCTGATCGCCGGTCTGGCGCTGACCCCCCAGAACGGCGCACTGTTCGATTTCTCGCAAATCTACCTGATGCTCCCGGGGCGCTTCGTCACGCCCCTCGCCGCCGCCTCCGGCTTCGAGCCGGCATCGCTCGACGGCAAGCGTGTGGCGGTACGCCGCGGTTCGACCCATGCCGAGTTCATTCGCCGCTACCTGCCGGCCGCCGGGCTGGTGCAGTTCGACAGCGAGATCATGGCGCTCGACGCGCTGTCGAAGGGCGAGGCAGATGCCTATTTCGGCGATGCGATGCGCGCCTCGTTCTGGCTCAACGAGAATGTCGACTGCTGCGAGTTCGCGGGCGAACCGTATTTCCGGCCTGACCTGTTCGGTGATGGCCTTGCCGTCGCCGTGCCGGCGGGCGCCGATGCCGTCCGCCTGGTGATCGACTATGGCCTCGCCCGCCTGAAACGTTCAGGGGTCTATGACGAGCTCTACCTGCGCTGGTTCCCGGTCAGCTTTTACTGAGGGGAAACCTGCCCCGGCGCTGCCCTGGCCGCCGGGTCATTCCCGCGAAAGCGGGAACCTCCGTTTGCGATGCCGGCCCCGGAAACAGAGATCCCCGCTTTCGCGGGGATGACACCGTGCACAATGCGCGTTTGGAGGTCGGCTTACGCCGAGCGCATCCGCGCGCGGGCGCTGGCTTCGATGGCGGCGGTGACCAGGCGATCCACGTCCAGCCGGTCGCGCACCATCTCGAGCAGGCGGAGTTCTTCCTGCGGCAGTTGCACGTCGACCACCGCGACTTCCACGGCAAGCGCGTAGGCGGTATCATGCAGGCGCTTCGGCACGGCAGCGATCGCGTCGTTGAGCACGGAGTCAAGTCCGCCGCTGTTGGTCTTGTCGACCGCCGCATTGGCGACCGCCGACAGCCGCTCCAGGTCGAAATCGGCGAACACCGGGGAGCGCACCACCAGATGACCGATCGCCTCCAGCTCGTGCTCGGAAATGCCTTCGTCGGACGAGGCGGTGACCACCATGATGTGGATGAGAGCGTCCTGCAGGGAAATGGCCATCGGGTCCTCGAGAGCGAGATCAGGAAAGGTGCAGATCTTTCCCGTTCGATCTCGCGACAACCAAGACCTCGCTGGAAAAGTCCCGCATAACTAGGCACCGCACCGCCGCTTGGCAAGGCAGGGCCGGGCGCTTGCCATTGACGCCCGTTGCCGGCTGGTGCAATTGAGCCCCGTCTCCCCACTCAGCATCTGAGGCCTGCCGTGCCCGCGCCGCTTCCCACCCTCGACCCCGCCTTCTTCGACGCTGCCCAGACGGCGCGCGCCTGGCCGTTCGAGGAAGCCCGGAAACTGGTGGCTCGGGTCGAGCGGCTGGGGTTGAAAGAGGTGCTGTTCGAAACCGGCTACGGTCCTTCGGGCCTGCCGCATATCGGCACCTTCGGCGAAGTGGCGCGCACCACCATGGTCCGCACCGCCTTCCGGCTCCTGACCCGCGACGAGATCCCGACGCGGCTGCTCTGCTTCTCCGACGACATGGACGGCATGCGCAAGATCCCGGAAAACGTGCCGGATCGCGCCGCGCTCGAGCCGTATCTGCAGATGCCGCTGACCTCGGTGCCGAACCCGTTCGGCGGCGACTACAAGAGCTTCGGCGACCACAACAACACCATGCTGCGGCGCTTCCTCGACACTTTCGGCTTCAACTACGAGTTCGCCAGCGCCACCGAATATTACAAGACTGGCCGCTTCGACGAGGTGCTGCTGCGCGCCGCCGAGCGCTACGCAGAGATCATGGCGGTGATGCTTCCCAGTCTCGGCGAAGAGCGGCAGGCGACCTATTCGCCGTTCCTGCCGATCTCGCCGATTTCCGGCCGCGTGCTCTACGTGCCGATGAAGCACGTCGACCCCAAGGCCGGCACGGTCACCTTCATCGACGAGGACGGCTCGGAGACCACTCTGCCGGTCACCGGCGGCCATGTGAAGCTGCAGTGGAAGCCGGATTTCGGCATGCGCTGGGCAGCTTTGGGCGTCGATTTCGAGATGTTCGGCAAGGACCACCAGACCAACCAGCACCTCTACGACAAGATCTGCGCCATCCTCGGCGGCACGCCGCCCGAGCACTATGTCTATGAGCTGTTCCTCGACGACCTGGGCCAGAAGATCTCGAAGTCGAAGGGCAACGGGCTGACCATCGACCAGTGGCTGACCTATGCCGGCACCGAGACCCTGAGCCTCTACATGTTCCAGAAGCCGCGGGTGGCCAAGCGCCTCTACTTCGACGTGATCCCGCGCGCCGTCGATGAGTATTACCAGCATGTCGCCGCCTATAACGGCCAGGACGCCGCAGCGGCGCTCGAGAACCCGGCGTTCCATATCCATTCGGGCAAGGTCCCGGTGGTCGATATGCCGATCTCCTTCGGGCTGCTGCTCAACCTCGCCTCGGCTGCCAACGCGCATGAGAAGTCGGCGCTGTGGAACTACATCTCGCGCCGCCTGCCTGGCGAGACGCCGCTGACCAATCCCGAGCTCGACCGGCTCGCCGGTTATGCGGTGCGCTATTTCAACGACGAGGTGAAGCCCACCAAGACCTTCCGCGCGCCAACCGACAAGGAACGTGCCGCCCTGCAAGACCTCGCCGACCAGCTTGCCGGCAAGGAAGCGCTCGACGCCAAGGAACTGCAGGACATCGTCTATGCGGTCGGCAACGCCCACGCCTTTGATCCGCTGCGCGATTGGTTCGGCGCCATCTATCAGGTACTGCTCGGCGCCGATCAGGGGCCGCGCTTCGGCTCGTTCATCGCGCTTTACGGCGTCGCCGAGACCCGCAAGCTGATCGCCGATGCCCTGGCCGGCAAACTGGTCACCGCTGCTGATTGACCGGTTGACGCTCAGTCGGCGCTGAGGAAAGTCACTGAACGTTCGAACGCCGCCTCGGCGGCCGCGGCATCGTATTCTGGCCGGTCGGCTTCGGCGAACCAGTGGGTGGTGTTGGGATAGACGATGGCGGCGCTCGGCGGGCCGGCGGCCTCGAGCTTCTTGATCATCCCGTCCTGATCGTCGGCGAACGGGTCGGTGTCGGCGAAATGGCCGAGCACCGGCACCTTCAGCTCGACCTCGCGATCGGCATAGTAGGTGACGACGCGCCGGAGCGACAGTTCCTCCTGCAGTTGCAGCAGCTGGAAGCCGCCGAACGAGAAGCCGAGCCCGTTGACGCCGCCGCTGACCGCATCATGTGCGGCGAGGGTGTGCACATTGCCGGCGAGCAGGGCCGGGGCCGATTGCCAGTAGCGTTCCAGCAGCCCCTGAGCCGCGTCGCGGTCGGTCACCACGTTGCCGTCGAAGGCGTCGGCCAGCCCGACGACGAAGCCGCGACCGGCCCGCCGGCGGCCAAAGTTCAGCACCATCTCGTTGCGACCCCACCACGGATGGATGACCAGCACGCCCGGACCGCTGCCGCCTGATGGCAAGAAGATCTCGAGCTGTTCCATCACTGGCTGGCCCAGACGATGCGGCCCATGCCTTCGACGTCCTTCATTTCGAGGACGCGCGGTGGCTGGGCGGGGTTGAGCGAGTGGAGCTCCACCCGTTTGGGTGTCTGTCGGTACAGCACCTTGACCAGCACCTCGCTATCCCTCGTGCGCACCACGACGCGGTCGCCCCGGCGCATCTGCGCGGTGGGCGACACGACGATGATGTCGCCGTCGCGATAGAGCGGTTGCATCGAGTCGCCTGACACTTCGAGTGCATAGCTGCCGTCCTCGGGCGCCGAGGGGAGGGCCACTTCGTCCCAGCCCTGTCCCTGCGGGAAACCGGCCGCATCGAAGTAGCCGCCGGCGCCGGCCTGGCCAAGGCCGAGAAGTGGCACGAAGGATCGCGCAACGGTCGGCGCCCGTACCTGCACATGGCCGCCGCCACCGGCGAGAAAGGCATCGAAACTCTCGTTCGTCGCATCCAGCACTTTGGCGACGCTCTCGGTCGAGGGCCAGCGCTTACGGCCGTCCTTGCTGATCCGCTTGGATTTGTTGAACGCCGTCGCATCCAGACCCGCAAGCCGCGCCAGTCCGGAAGCCGATAGCCCATGGCGCTCGGCGATCGCATCGATCGCGTTCCAGATGTCGACGTGTGACAGCACCTGTCCAGCCGCGTGCGAGGAAACTTGTCTCATAAGGAAACTAGTCCTAGCGTACGGGCGGGCGCCGGGCTTGTAAAGCCGGCGTGCCGCCGCGGAGGGTGCGATGGGTGCAATGGATCTGGTGGCGCGCCTTGCAGTGGCCTTGGCCATCGGCCTGCTTGTCGGGCTCGAGCGAGGGTGGAAAACTCGCGAAGAGGAGGACGGTCAGCGTGCCGCCGGCTTTCGGACCTTCGCGCTGTCCGGCCTGCTTGGCGGCATTGCTGCGGCCCTGTCGACGGTCAGTCAACCAATCGTTCTGGCTGCGATCTTCCTCGGCTACCTTGCCGCCTTTGCCGCGTTCCACTGGCTCGAGGCGAAGCGCGAACAGAACTTCAGCGCCACATCGGTCGTCGCCGGCGCGCTCACCTTCGCGCTCGGGGCCTATGCCGTACTGGGAGAACTGACCGTGGCGGCCGGCGCTGCAGTGGCCATGACGCTGCTGCTGGCGCTGCGCACTCAACTGCACGCCTGGGTCGCTTCGCTCCAATGGGGGGAACTGCGCGCCGTCCTGATCCTTCTGGCCATGACTTTTCTGCTGCTGCCATTCCTGCCGCAGCAACCGCTCGATCCGTGGGGCGTGCTCAACCTTTTCGAAATCTGGCTGTTCGCCATCATGATCGCCGCCATCTCGTTCGGCGGCTATGTAGCGGTACGGGTCTTCGGCGATCGGCTGGGCGTGCTGATGGCGGCCGCAGCCGGCGGCGTTGCCTCGTCCACCGCGGCTACCTTGTCGCTTGCCCGGCTTGGCAGGGACCATCCCGAGTCCGCCAAGCTTCTGTCCGCCGGAATTCTCATTGCCGGCCTGGTCATGGCGCTGCGCGTCGGTGTCGTCGCGGCGCTGCTCAATCCGGCGCTGATCCAGCCGCTCGCCGGACCCATCGGCGGGCTGGCCTTCGTGCTTGCCGCCGCTGCTGCGTTCCTGCTGCTGATCGGCAACCGCGAAAGGCGCTCACCCAAGCTCGAGATCACCAACCCGCTCGAAATCGGCATGGCGCTGAAGCTCGCCGTCTTTATCGCCATCGTCACCATAGCGGCCGAGCTTGCTCGCCGGTTGATCGGCCCAACCGCCGTGCTCGCCGTGGCCGCCATCTCAGGTATTGCCGACGTCGATGCGGTCACCGTGTCGATCGCCCGCCAGGCCGGCCATCTCGGCCTCGATATAGCAACTCTCGCGATCATCATGGCGGTCGGTGTCAACACCGTTTCGAAGGCCGTCATCGCCGCGGCTGCCGGTGGACGCATCATCGGCCTGCAGGTCGCCGCCGCCAGCGCGGCGGCGCTCGTGGCGGCGGGCCTTGGCTGGTTTTTCTTCCGCTGAGCAGTCCGCCCGCTTGCCATCGGGCGTCCGGTCGCCCAAAAGGCTGCGAATGGTTACTTCGATGCACATCCCCCAGTTCATCTACAAGGTCTCGAGCCGCGAGATCTACGAGGCGTCGCTGGCTGCCGGCAGCTTCGTCGGCCAGCCGATCGATCTCCAGGACGGCTACATCCATTTCTCCAGCGCTGCGCAACTGGGCGAAACCATCCGGCTCTATTTTGCCGGGCTTGGCGATCAGGTGCTGTTCCAGGTGCCGGCGGCCCCGCTCGGTGATGCACTGAGATGGGAGGCGTCGCGGGGCGGCGACCTGTTCCCGCATCTGTTTGCCGAGCTGCCGATGGCTTCGGTGTCCAACCTGGCGCTCCTCGACGTGCCGGCCGATGGCCTCGTCATCCTGCCGGATTGGGTCACATGATCTTCTCGCGCCTCTCCCCTCTGCTGCGCATGCCGTTGGTCTCGGGCCTGACCCGCGACACGCTGCTGAAGATGGATCCCGAGATCGCCCACGGCGCCACCATCGCGGCGCTGCGGCTCGGCCTTGCGCCGGAACAGGAAGGCGTCGATCCGCCGGAACTCCGCACCACGCTGTGCGGGCTGGATCTGAAGAACCCGGTCGGCATGGCGGCGGGTTTCGACAAGAATGCCGAGGTGCCCAAGCCGCTGGCCCGCATGGGTTTCGGCATGGTCGAGGTCGGCACCGTCACACCGCGCCCACAACAGGGCAACCCCAAGCCGCGACTGTTCCGCGTCATCGCTGCGGATGGGGTGATCAACCGCATGGGCTTCAACAACGAAGGCCATGACGCTGCCTTCGCCCGGCTGAAGGGCGCCCATGTCGGCGCCATCCTCGGGGTCAATATCGGGGCCAACAAGGATTCCGAGGATTTCGTCGCCGACTACGTCACCGGCGTCACCCGCTTTGCCGAGGTCGCCGATTACCTGACGGTCAACATCTCGTCGCCCAACACTCCGGGGCTCAGGAACCTCCAGGCCGACGAGGCGCTGACCCGGCTGCTGGCGGCGGTGCTGAAGGCCCGCTCCAAGGCTTCGGTGCGCGTGCCGGTGCTGCTGAAGATCGCCCCCGATCTCGACGAGAAAGCCCTTGATGGCATCGCCAAAGTGGTGCTCGCCACCGATCTCGACGGGCTGATCGTTTCCAACACCACGCTGAGCCGCGACCCGGTGCAGGGCATGGAGAATGCCACCGAAACCGGCGGCCTCTCCGGCAAGCCGCTGTTCAACCTCGCAACGCAGAAGCTGGCGCAGGTCCGCCTGCGTGTCGGCAAACTGCCGATCATCGGGGTCGGGGGTATCCACTCGCCCGAAAGCGCCGTGGCCAAGTTCGAGGCGGGAGCGGATGCCATTCAGCTTTATTCGGCGCTGGTGTTCGGCGGCCTCGACATGCTCGACCGCCTGAAGCGCGGGCTGAGCGCCGCGGTGCGGAGCAGGGGGCTGAAGTCGGTGTCGGAACTGAGCGGGCTGACGACCGCGGAGTGGGCGTCGGGCAAGGCTAGCCTGTAACATCTGTGCGAGGGGCCACCCCCACCCAGCTTCGCTACGGCTTCGCCTAGCTGCGCTACCCTCCCCACAAGGGGGAGGGAGACGCAGGAACCGAAGCTGCAGTCGGATCTCCCTCCCCTTCTTTAGGGGGAGGGGACAGGGGTGGGGGTCAGCCCGCACCGGCACCCCCGGTGTTACGCCGAGAACAACCCCGCCTTCTTCCGCTCCAGCGCCCACCAGTAAAACCCGGCGCGGCAGAGGAAGAACAGGTGGATCGAGATCCACAGCCCGGTATTGCCGAGCGCCCCCTGCAGCACCACGGCGGCGGCGAGGAAGAAGGCGAGCGCCAGCACCATGCCGTTGCGCATCACGGTGTTGAGCGTCACGCCCACCAAAATCCCGTCGAACACGAAGGCCGGCATGCCGGTGAGTGAGGAGAGCGCCGCGACCCACAGGAACATCCGGGCGTACTCGCGCACCGGTTCGCTCGTGGTCATGAAGTCGATCAGGTACCAGCCGCCGGCGAACCAGACCAGCGCCAAGCCCACGGCGATCAGCGTGCCCCAGCGGAACGCCAGGCTGTAAGCACGGTCGAAGGCCGGCCGCCAGTTGGCGCCCACTGCCTTGCCGCAGAGCTGCTCGGCCGCCTGAGCGATGCCATCGAGAAAGAAGCCCGAGATCATCAGAAAGTTGAGCAGGATCGCATTGGCGGCGAGCGGCACTTCGCCGAGCCGCGAGCCCTGCGCCGCGAAATAGGCGTAAGCCGCCATCAGCGCGATCGAGCGGATCATCAGGTCGCGGCTGAGCCCGAACATCCGCTGCAGGGCATGGCCGTGGAACAACTCATCCGGCACGATCAGCGCCATGACTTTTCTGAAGCCGCCGAAATGCCGGACCAGGAATACCAGCCCGAGCAGACATGCGGCGGCCTGGCCGATTACCGTCGCCAGTGCCGCGCCATGCGGGCCCCAGCCGAAACTCATCACGAACAGGATCGACAACGGGATATCGAGCCCATGGATCAGCATCTGCAGCATCATGCCGGTCTTGGCCTGCGCCCGTCCATAGAACCAGCCGAGCAGCGCGTAGTTGACCAGCGAGAACGGCGCTGCCCAGATCCGCACCTCGAAATATTGCTTCAGCGCTTCGGCAACGCCGGCGGTGGGCGCCATCGCCAGGTTGGCGAGCGCCAGCAGCGGCCCTTGCAGCGCGATCATCAGCGCGGCGGCGATCACCCCGATGCCGATGGCCCGCGCCGCATGCAGCAGGCCGTCGCGCGGATCGCGCGCCCCGATCGCCTGCGCCGTCAGGCCGGCCGTGCCGGTCCTCAGGAAATACGCCATTGAGAAAATGAAATCGAACACTAAGGCGCCCAGCACCACGCCGCCCAGCATTGCCGCATCGCCCTGCCGGCCGATCACCGTGATATCGACCAGCCCGGCCAGTGGTTCGGTGATGAACGCCACGGAGGCGGGCAGCGCAATGGCCCAGACGTCGCGCGAGCGCACGTCGAACGGGTAGGTCGGTCGGGTCAATTCAGTGCTCGGTGAGGAGGTCTATGGCGATATCGGCACGGCCGCGCGAGCGTTTCACCAGGTCATAATTGGCGAGATCGACGCGCTCGACATGCTGCCGGTTGCGCTCGGCGGTGAACAGGCCGTGTTCCGCATGCCGGGCCAGCAGCCGCGCCCTCACCGTATCGCGCGGCAGGTCGATGAACACCGCGAGGTCGAGCAGCGGCCGCACCTGCCACCACGGCGCGTTGGCCAGCAGCAGGTAATTGCCCTCGACCACCAGCACTCGCGCGCCAACCGGCACGACGAAGGCGTCGATTACCACGTCTTCGATCTCGCGCGAATAGCCGGGGCCGCTCACCTGCAGCGTCGCCGCCTTGACCCCGGCGAGGAACTCGGCGAACGCCGCGCCTTCGAAAGTGTGCGGCGCCCCCTTGTCCTTCACGGTGCCGAGGCTTTCGAGCTTGGCATGCCGCATGTGGAACCCGTCCATCGGCACATAAGCGGCGAGGTCAGGGGTTGTTGCATTCAGCGCCTCCACCAGCTTGACCGCCAGTGTCGATTTGCCGACGCCGGGCCCGCCGGCGAGCCCGATGGCGATGCGTCCCTCGTAGGTGGTCAACATGTGCCGCACCCGCTCGACCAGCAGCGCCAGCGCCGCCTCCGGCATTAGTTGCAACACCTGCTGTTCGTTATCGTTCATCGGGGGCCTCCGGCGAATGGCGTAGCGGATTCCATTGCGACAGACGACCCCCTCCCATCCTCCCCCATTAAGGGGTGCCCCGTCGGTTCGAGGGCACGATCGAGCCACAAGCTCGACTCTTCACCTCCCCCTTTATGGGGAGGCCGGGAGGGGGCCCTCTCTCGCGGCTCTTGCCCCGTCCCCCTCGCCACCCCATACTTGGCACAAACCGGGAACACCCTTTGCCCCTCCGCTCAGAGATCACCGACTGGTTTGCCGGCAAGGGCTGGGCGCCGCGTGCGCATCAGCTGGCGGTGCTGGAGGCAACGGAAGATGGCGACTCCGCCCTGCTGATCGCCCCGACCGGCGCCGGCAAGACGCTGGCGGGGTTCCTCCCCACCATCAACGACCTGATCGAGAACCCGCGACCGGGGCTGCACACGCTGTATCTCTCGCCGCTCAAGGCGCTGGCGGTCGACGTACAGCGGAACCTGATGACGCCGATCAGCGAGATGGGCTTGCCGATCAGGGTCGAGGCGCGCACCGGTGATACCCCTTCACACCGGCGCCAGCGCCAGCGGTTCGACCCACCGCAGATCCTCCTGACCACCCCCGAACAGCTGGCGCTGCTCTTGAGCCATCCCGATGCGGCAAAACTGTTCGGCGCGCTGCGGCGCGTCGTGCTCGACGAACTGCACGCCATGGTCACCAACAAGCGCGGCGAGCTGATGTCGCTCGGCGTGGCGCGGCTCGGCACCATCGCGCCGCAACTGCGGATCACCGCACTGAGCGCGACCGTAGCCCGCCCGGACCTGTTGCGCGACTGGATCGCCAGCCCCGTGCCGGGCGCTGAGGCGCGGCTGCTGATGGGCGCGGGCGGAGCCAAGCCGCATATCGAGATTTTGAAGGCCGAGGCCTATGTGCCCTGGGCTGGGCACTCCTCGCTCTACGCCATCCCCGATCTCTACCGCACCATCAAGGAGCACAAGACCACGCTCCTGTTCGTCAACACGCGCAGCCAGGCGGAGATGCTGTTCCAGGAGTTATGGCAGGCCAATGAGGACATGCTGCCCATCGCCATGCATCACGGCTCGCTGGCGGTGGAGCAGCGGCGCAAGGTCGAGGCGGCGATGTCGGAAGGCCGGCTCCGGGCGGTGGTCTGCACCTCGACGCTCGACCTCGGCATCGACTGGGGCGACGTCGACCTCGTGGTGCAGGTCGGCGCCCCCAAGGGCTCCTCCCGCATGCTGCAACGCATCGGGCGCGCCAATCACCGGTTGGATGAACCGAGTAAGGCGCTGTTCGTCCCCTCCAACCGCTTCGAGGTGCTGGAGTGCGAGGCGGCGCTGGAAGCCGTCGAACACAACCACCAGGACAGCGAGGATCCGGTGTCGGGCGGCCTCGACGTGCTGGCGCAGCACATTCTCGGCATGGCCTGCGCCGACGCGTTCGATCCGGTGGCGCTGCATGCCGAAATCTGTCGCGCCTGGCCCTATCGCGAGCTCAGCTGGGAGCAGTTCGAACGTACCGTCGATTTCGTCGCCACCGGCGGCTATGCGCTGCGCGCCTACGAGCGCTACGCCAAGCTCCGGCAGACCGGCGACGGCAAGTTCCGCATCTCCAACCCGCAGGTGGCCCAGCAATACCGGCTCAATATCGGCACCATCGTCGAGGAGCCGATGGTCAAGGTGCGGCTGGTCAGGGGGCGCGGCTTCACCAAGGGCGCCACCACCGGCCCGATCGGCCGCTTCGGCCGCGTGTTGGGCGAAATGGAGGAATACTTCTTCACCACCCTCACCAAGGGCGACACCTTCCTGTTCGGCTCCGAAATCGTCGCCTATGAGGGGATGTTCGAGAGCGAAGCCTACGTGTCGCGTTCGCAGGGCAAGGACCCGAAAATCCCCTCCTATATGGGCGGCAAGTTCCCGCTCTCCACCTTTCTCGCCGATGGCGTACGAAAACTCCTCGCCCATCCGGACGAGTGGCACCTGTTGCCCGACCAGGTGAGCGACTGGCTGCGCCTGCAGCAGGAAGCCTCGATCCTTCCTGCCGCCGACAGCCTGCTGGTCGAGACCTTTCCGCGCGGTGCACAGAACTACCTCGTCTGCTACCCGTTCGAGGGCCGCCTGGCGCACCAGACGCTGGGCATGCTGCTGACCCGCCGCCTCGAGCGGGCTCGCGCCCGGCCGCTCGGCTTCGTCGCCTCCGACTATTCGCTCGCCGTCTGGGGTTTGGGGGATTTCTCGGCGCTGATCCGCACCAACCGGCTGTCGCTCGACGAGCTGTTCGACGAGGACATGCTGGGCGACGATCTCGAAGCCTGGCTCGACGAGAGCCAACTGATGCGCCGCACCTTTCGCAACTGCGCTATCATCGCCGGGCTGATCGAGCGCCGGCACCCGGGCCAGAAGGAAAAGACTGGCCGGCAGATCACCGTTTCCTCCGACATTATCTACGATGTGCTCTACCAGCACGAGCCCGACCACATCCTGATCCAGGCCACCCGCCGCGACGCGGCGCGCGGGCTGCTCGATATCGAACGGCTCGGCCACATGCTCGCCCGCATCAAGCGGCACATCGTGCACAAGCCGCTCGACCGAATCTCGCCTTTGGCGGTACCGGTATTGCTCGATATCGGAAAGGTTCCGGTGGTCGGCGAGGCCCGCGAAAGCACCATGGCCGAAGCCGCCGAGGAGCTGATCGCCGAAGCCATGGGCGTGAGCCCTGGCATAGCGCTTTCAGGAAAAGTTGCAGACTTTTCCCGTTCGGAAGCGCGCAGACAGAGTAGGAAGCGGGCGAAGTGACTTCAGCCTGGGCAGCGCGCACTGCCCCGATCGACGACAGAGGCGACCCCGTGCACCTGCATTTCGCCGGTCATCGCTTCGAGCCGCTGCCCTCGGGCGCCCTGTGGTGGGCCACCGAGGGCGTGCTGCTGGTTGCCGACCTGCATCTCGAAAAGCTGTCGTCCTTCGCCAGGCGCGGCAGCCTGCTGCCGCCTTACGACACCGGCCTGACGCTGCGCCGCCTCGAAGCCGATCTCGCCCAGACCGGCGCCACCGAAGTCATCGCGCTGGGCGACAGTTTTCACCGCGACGAGGGCACCTCGACGCTGCAGCCGGCCGATCGATTGCGGCTCGCCACCCTGATGGGCAAGGCGCGCTGGACCTGGATCTCCGGCAATCACGATCCCGCCCCGCACAGCCTCGGCGGCACTTGCATCACCGGCCTTTCCCGCGCCGGCCTCACCCTGACGCATGAGCCAGGAGCGGGGCAGGACGTCATCGCCGGCCACCTCCACCCCGCTGCGCATGTGGCGATGAACGGCCGCTCGATCCGCCGCCCCTGCTTCGTGCATGATGGCCGGCTGATGGTGCTGCCCGCCTATGGCTCCGCCACCGGCAGCCTGAACATCCTCAGTCCGGCCTTTGTCGGCCTGCTGCATTGGCCGACCCTCGAAGTGGCGATGATCGGGCGCGGGCGGGTTTATCCCGTAAGTCCGAAGCGGCTGGTGCCGGGGTACGACGCCTGGTGATGGCGGGCGACAGCGCCGGAGAACAGGTGCGGGTACGTGCCCGAAAATATTCCGGTCACGAACCCTTGATCGGCATGTAACACACCACCCACGTGTCAGCCTCAAACGGGAATGGGACACCTCCAGATGCATGGGATCGTAAAACTCGCCGCCGCCTCTGCGGCCCTGCTGCTCAGCGCTGCGCCGGCGCTCGCCGAAACGCGCACCATCGAGCTGCCCGCCTTTACGGCGCTCGATATTTCGTCTGGGATCGATGCCATAGTCACGGTCGGTGGCACCCAGTCGATCATCGTCGAAGCCAAGGACAAGCGCCTGCTCGATGATCTGAAGCTCAAGGTCGAGGGCAATACCTTGAAGGCCTATTACGACTGGAGCTTCTTCGACATCTTCAGCTTCGGCGACCGCGACCAGATCAAGCTCACCATCACCGTGCCGGCTCTCACCAAGGTCGAAGCCAGCGCCGGCTCCGATGTCGAGGCGACCGGTGTCACCGGTGACGGGCTGGAGTTCGGCTCGTCGAGCGGCGCCGACCTGACGCTGCGCGCCGTCGCCGGCCAAGCGATTGATCTCAACGCCTCCTCCGGCGCCGGCCTCAAGATCGAAGGCACCTGCGTCGACGGCAAGGCCAACGCCTCGTCCGGCTCCGACCTCGATGCCGAGAACCTGCTCTGCGCTACCATGGACGCCAATGCTTCCAGCGGCTCCGATCTCGAAGTCTATGCGTCGAAGTCGATCAAGGCCAACGCCTCCTCGGGCTCCGATCTGACGGTCTACGGCAACCCCGCCGAGGTCGATCAGGAAGCCAGCAGCGGCAGCGATATCAACATCGAGAAGTAGGCTGGAGGTCGCAGTCGGTGCCCTCCCCCCGCAAGCGGGAGAGGGGCGCCGACTGCCCACCCTGTGGCCCCCTACCGCTTGAACACCACGCCGCCGAGCCAGCCGGTGAACAGCGCCAGCGCCACGCAGACGAGGCCATAGAGCAGCGGCTGGGTGCGCGCCGACTGGCCGAGGAAGCGTTCGAAGCCGATCTTCCTGACCGAGAAGCCGTCGGATTTCTCGGCGATCACCTGCCCGTCCTTGATCAGGTAGGTATGCGCCAGATAGGGCCCCGGCGGCGCGTCGGAAGGCAGCGACACCTGCGCGAAGTAGAAGGTGTCCGAGCGGAACACCACGCCGTTCTCGTTGAGTTTGAACAAGCCCTTCTGCTGCATCAGCCGGGTGAGTTCGCCACCGAACACCGTGGCATCCCACCAGCCGGCCTTGGCGGTGTAGCGCGCCTGGCTGTCGAGCGGGATCTGCTTTTCCGCCAGGGTGATCGGGTCGGTGATGTTGCTGAGCGGCGCATCGCTCAGCACCTGGTAGAACGACGGGAAGCGCTCGAACTCGGCCTGCGAAGTGTTGAGCCAGATGCCGAACTGGTTGGTCTTGCGCCGCGCCACCCGGTTCTGCAGCGGGCCGGTGACGCTGATGATGACGTGGTAGGGACCTTCGACGAAGCGCTGCTCGGCGCCCACTTCCGGTTCGATCGCGCCGAACAGGGTCAGCGTCTGGCCGGCAAAGCTCGAAGTGATCGAAACCTCGTCCTGGCTCACCTGCGTCACCAGCCGCTCGGCAAAGGCCGGCGAGGCGGCGATGACCAGCGCCAGCACGAGGAGCAGCCGCCGCATCAGATCACCCCCGACGCGCCGATCACGGCGGTCGAATAGACGTCGCCCGGCGTCAGCACCAGGCTGACGCCGAACCGGATGGCGACGGCGAGCACGAGGATGGCGAGCAGCGCCCGCAACTGCTCGCCGCGCAGGTATTTGCCGGCCGAGGCGCCGAACTGCGCCCCCACCGTGCCGCCGACCATCAGGCAGAAGGCGAGCAGGATATCGACGCTCTGGCTGGAGACCGCATGGAGGATGGTGGTGGCCGCCATCATCGCCACCACCTGCAGCAGCGAGGTACCGATCACCATGTTGCCGGGCATCCTGAGGATGTAGACCAGCGCCGGCACCAGGATGAAGCCGCCGCCGATGCCGAGCAGAGAGCCGACGAAACCGATGGCGACGCCCAGCCCCAGCACCGGGATCACCGAGATATAGAGCCGCGACTTCTTGAACCGCACGCGCCAGGGCAGCCCGTGGAACCAGTTGTGCTGGTTGGGCAGCTTCTCGCGCACGACGATGCCGGCGCGGCGCTTCATGATGGCGCGCGCCGCCTCGACCAGCATCAACGTGCCGACGAAACCGAGGAGAATCAAGAAGCCCAGCGAGATGACGAGGTCGAGCTGACCTGCCGCGCGCAGCACCTGGAAGGTGGCAACGCCACCGAACGCGCCGAGCACGCCCGACAGCACCAGGTAGAGCGCCATGTGCAGGTCGATCTGCCCGCGCCGGTAGTAACTCAATGCGCCGGAGGTGGAGGCCGCCACCACCTGGCCGGTCACCGAGGCCACCGCGACCGAGGACGGGACGCCGGAAAAGATCAGCAGCGGGGTGAGGAGGAAGCCGCCGCCGACGCCGAACAGCCCGGAGAGGAACCCGACCGCGCCCCCGATCCCCACCAGGAAGAACAGGTTCATCGAAAGTTCGGCGATCGGCAGATAGACCTGCACGTGAGGCGTCCAATGGCACTAGGGCATTCCCGAGGCTCTAGCGTGAGGCCGCGACGGAAATGCGACGGTTTTTCGCGAAATGCCACCAAGCATTAGCAGCAAAATACGAAGGCTAGGTTAGCCTACCGAGTGGGTCGGGAATATGGGACCTAAGCTGCCCTCCAAACTCACTCCATCCGTTTTCGGAGCTTCATCTCGGCGCGGTGCAGCTTGTTGCGCTTCATCCATATCCGGCGGCTTTCGGCCTGCACCCGGGGGTCGTCCTTGCCGTGCTGGAAATCCAGCTCGCGTTGCAGCTTGCCGTAAGCCCGCCAGCGCACCACATCGAGAGCGCCCGTAGCGAGCGCCTCGACCACGGCGCAGCCGGGCTCGGTGTCGTGCGCGCAGTCGCGGAAACGGCATTGCTCGAACAGCGCCTCGACATCGGCGAAGGCGCTGGACATGCCCTCGCCGGCGTCCCACAGGCCGAGCTCGCGCATGCCCGGCGTGTCGAGAATCAGGGCCCCGCTGGGCAGCAGCACGAGCTCCCGGTGCGTGGTGGTGTGGCGGCCGCGGGCGTCGTCCTCGCGGATGGCCTGGGTCGCCATCTGCTGGCGGCCGGCAAGGGCGTTGACCAGGGTCGATTTGCCGACGCCGGAGCTGCCGATCAGCACAGCAGTTCGCCCCGGTTCGAGATAGCTGCGCAAAGCCTCGAGCCCGGCCCCGGTCACTGCCGATATGGCGAGCACCGGCGCGCCCATCGCCACCGCTTCGATCTCGGCCACCCGGACCTCGGCATCGCTGCACATGTCGGCCTTGGTCAGGACGACCACCGGCTTGGCCCCGCTCTCCCAGGCGGTGGCGAGATAGCGCTCGATGCGGCGCGTATTGAGGTCGGCGTTCATCGATGCGGCGAGCAGGGCGACATCGACATTGACGGCGACGACCTGGGCGCGCGCCGCACCCGGACCGCTGGCACGGCGCGTGAAGGTCGTGCTGCGCGGCAGGACGTGCCGGATGGTCGCGCTGCCCTCGCCGAGGCGCGCCAGCACGGCGACCCAGTCGCCGGTGACGGGCAAGGCTCCGTCCTCGGCGTCATGGGCCAGCTTGCCTGCCAGGGTGGCGGAAAGTTCGCCGATTTCGGTGACGATCCCATAGAGACCGCGTTGCTGGACGACTACCCGCGCCGGGATCAAACCCTCTGCGGCGTAAACGGTGAATTGCTGCTGAAGCGCATCGCTCCAGCCGAACTGTTGAAGCAAGATGGAATTCCTTGGAAAGGGGCCATGAAGGCGCCAGCCGGAATCCCAGATGTGCGGGTGCTACGCGGCGGCGCGTTGGAAGGCAGTTCTCACAATGTCAGTCATTGAACGCCTCCTCTCCGGTGCGCGGGCGATAGTTGAAAACTAGCCGTCACCCGAAGGCCTGTCAAACATGATCGCGCGAGCGCGCGGCGCTCAGCTTTTTGCCGACCTGCTCGACTGCCGGAAGGCCAGTGGGCTCTGTTTCGTCCACCGCTTGAAGCGCTGGCTGAAGTAGAACTGACTGTCGAAACCCACCGTCTCGGCGATCTGCGCCACCGAGAACCCGGTACGCGACAGCAGCTCGCTGGCCCGTTGCAGCCGGCGCAGTTCCAGGTAGCGCTGCACGGTCTGGCCAGTCTGGGCGACGAACAGATGCGAGAGCCGCGAGGTCGAGAGGTTGACCGCCGCGGCGACGTCATCGAGCAGGACCTTCCGGCCCAGATGACCATCGAGGTAGTCGATCGCCCGGCGCACCCGCGCATCGTAATGTGGCAGCGTTGCCAGCGGGTTGATCAGGTCGCACTCGAGCAGCAGTCCCTCGAGGGCGTGCATTGCGAAGGCCTCCCGCTGCTTGAGGTCGCTGTGCAGCAGCCGATGTACCTCGTGAAAGCCGTCGGCGGGTCCGGAGTGGTCGGGCCGCAGCAGCATCAGCCCCGGGGCGATCGCCGGCCAGTCGAGCCATTCGAGCCAATGCGCGCGTGGCTGGAAATGGACCCAGAGCAGCTCCCAACCGGTGGCCGAAGGAGCGACGGCATAGTCGTGCAGCGTGCCGGGCCGGATCAGTACCCAGTCCCCGGGGACTGCGATGAGGTCTCCGCCGTGGTGGCCGAAGCGGCCCGCCCCCGCGATCGTGTGGATCAGCAGCCAATCCCCCACGCCGTCAGGTCGGTACACCCGATAGCCGGATTTTTCGTGGAAGTGTCCGGTAAGTAGCCGGAGTACAGGACTATGTGCAAACTCTTGAGGCTGACCCATAGCAGGATATTATATGCGATCGGCGCGATGTTCCATGTTGTCCCGTCGGCCCCCGAGCTAGCGTCATGGCAAGCGGAGGAGACCGATGAGCCTGACCACCGAGCAGAAGCTGCAATTCGAGCGTGATGGATTTCTTGCGATGCGCGGCTTGTTCCGCCGCGAAGAGATCGACGAGATCCGCGACACCTTCATGCACGAAGCCAAGGATGGGCCGGTGCCGGGCCTCTCCGACGTGCCCAAGGCGCGCGAGGGTGCGCCGGCCGCATCGAGCGACCCGCTCGCGCGCTATCCCAGGATGATGCATCCGCACAAGCACCTCGACAAACCGGTCGGCCCGCTCGCCTTGCGCTATATGCGCGACCCGCGGCTGAAGCCGATCCTGGCTGACTTGTTCGGCGAGGATCCCTTCGCCTGCCAGTCGATGTTCTATTTCAAGCCGCCCGGCGCCCGCGGGCAGGATCTGCACCAGGACAATTTCTATCTCCGGGTGAAACCGGGCACCTGCATGGCCGCCTGGGTAGCTGTCGACGACGCTGATGCCGGCAATGGCGGCATGATGTGTGTGCCGCAGACCGCCAGCCTCGATATTGCCTGCCCCGAGAAGGCCGATCCGACGCTGTTCTTTACGACCGAGCATGTCGAGCCGCCGTCGGGCCTCGAGCCGCAGATGATGGAGCTGAAGGCGGGCGACGTGCTGTTCTTCAACGGCAGCGTCATCCACGGCTCGACGCCGAACACCAGCACCGACCGTTTCCGCCGCTCGCTCATCTTCCACTACGTGCCGGCCAGCACCGTGGAGATGAGCCACTATTATGAGGCCCTGAGCTTCGACGGTCAGAAGCAGGATATCGCCGTCAACCTGGATGGCGGCCCCTGCGGCACGACGCAGCATTTGCCGACCGGACCGCACTGAGCGGGAAAGCTCAGGCCCGCGCCGTTGCGCCGAACCGGTCACGATAGGCGCTGGCCGAGAGGCCGGTCACCTTCTGGAACACCCGGCGAAAAGCCGAGGGGTCCTTGTAGCCGACGTTCCAGGCGATCCGCTCGACCGTGTCGCGACTGAACTCGAGCCGTTCGCGCGCCAAGGCGATCCGCAGCGCCTGGACATACTCGGTCGGCCTCAGGCCGGTGGCCTTCTGGAAGCGGCGCAGAAAGGTGCGGGTCTCCAGCCCGGCCCGTTCGGCGAGGTCGGGGACGTTGATCTCCTCGCTGCGATGCGCCTGCAGCCAGTGCTGCACCTTCAGCACGGCATCATCGCCATGCGACAGGCGCGGCGCGAAGGTCGAGTAGTGCCGCTGCTCGCGTCCGGCCGGATCGACCAGCAGGAATTTGGCCGTATCGGCCATCACGGTCGGCCCGAGCACACGGTGGACGAGGCGCAGCCCCAGGTCGGTCCATGCCAGCATGCCGCCGGCGGTGATGATATCGCCGTCCTCGACGATGATGTCGCCGGCCGTAACCTCGACATCCGGAAACGCCGTGCCGAACGCCTCGGCATAGAGCCAGTGCGTCGTGGCGCGTCGTCCCGACAACAGTCCGGCATGCCCGAGCATGAAGGCGCCACCGCAGATCGAGGCGATGGTTGCGCCGGTGCTGTGCCGCTGACGTAGCCAGCCGCCGAAATCGGCGGCCTCCGCCGCGGTCAGCGGGTCGGCCAGCCGCCCGGGAATGACGATGTATTCGGGCTGCCCGCTGAGGCCAGGATCGCTGTCGTAGCTGCGCTCGAAGCCACTCTCGCCCACCCGCCAGTGGCTGGTGCGGATGCGGTCGGCGCCGCCATGCTGGCGCGCGTAATCATTGGCGACCTGGAACGCATCGGTCAGCCCGTGCACCGAGGCCATCGCGCAACCTGGGTAGAGCAGGAGGCCGATCTCGGTGTGTCTCAGCGCGTCCGTCGTCTTTGTCACTTCTGGCCCCGACAATGTCAGTTGCGGCAATCGTCGCCCGTCGGGGCCGAGCTTAGGGTCATCACATCGCGGCGGACAAGGGTTCGCCCAAACAAGGAGAGACCCAAAATGACCAAGACCATCGTTCTGATCCACGGCGCCTGGCTCAACAGCCTCAGCTGGGAAAACGTCAAGGCCCGCTATGAAGCAAAGGGCTATACCGTCATCACCCCCGACTGGCCGTTCGATGACCGCGCTCCTGCGGCGCTGCGGGCCAACCCGGCCCCGGAACTGGCCAGGACCGGCCAGCGCGAGATCGTCGACCACTTCGAGCGGATCATCCGTGCTTTGCCGGAACAGCCGATCCTGATCGGCCACTCGTTCGGCGGCGTCATCGTGCAGCAGCTGCTGGCCCGTGGGCTTGGCGTCTCGGGTGCCGCCATCAACCCTGCTCCCACTCCCGGCGTGCCGCTCGGACCGCAGGCCATCGTCTCGGCGCTGCCGGTGCTCGGCGACCTGTTCAGCTGGAAGAAGGCCAAGCAGATGTCGCTGAAGTTCTTTTCGACCCGTTTTGCCCAGACCGAACCGAACCCGGCGGAGAAGTATGAGCGCTACGTCATCCCGACCGCCGGCAAGGTCTACTGGGATGGAGTGATCAACCCGATGCTAATCGACTGGGCCGGGCAGAACCGCGCACCGCTCCTGCTCGTCGGCGGGGGCAAGGATCTGATCGCCGACGCCTCGATGACCGAAGCCATCTACCGCCAGCAGAAAAAGGCGAAGAGCGTCACCGAGCTGAAGATCTTCGACGATCGTTCGCACTGGACGCTGATGGACAAGGGCTGGGAAGCGGTCGCCGACCTGGCGCTGAACTGGGCCGTCGAACACGCCACCGACATGCGCCCCGCTCTTCGGCTGGCAGCATGAATGCCGAGCCTGCCGGTCCCGACGTGAACGCAGTCGGGACCGGTTCTCCCCAAAGTCCGCCTCGGCTCGAGGCGGGCTTTTGTTTGCGGCTCGACCGTGCATGCCACAGAAGGCCGGTCAGGAACCGATCCGTTCGCCCAACAAGGTCGCGATCAGGAAGGTCGAGGAGTACAGCCCGCTCCAGCGGTAGTGCAACAGCGCTCCGGTGATTTCGGGCAGCGCATCGAGCCAACCTTGCTCCGCAGGCGACTGGCTGACGACCCATGCCGCCCACAGGGGCTCGCGCATGGTGTGTTCCTCGTAGACCTTGCGTGGATTGGCCCGGAACCAGTGCGGACGCTGCGTGTTGGCGACGGCCAGCGCCGTATCGACATCGGGCTGCTGCCGCCAGTATTGGTCGAGAAAGCGCCAGTCCAGCAGGTAGGGCGTCGGCTCGTCGTTGCTGTACCAGCGATACTGCCCGACATAGTGCCGCGCCGCGGCAGCGTTGGTCACCAGTCCCTCGGCGAACTGGGCGCGAACATCGGCGTCCTCTTCCAGGTCATGGACCTCGCGCAACGCGGCCTGCGAGGACGCTGATATCCAGAACGGCGGGTTCTCGGGATAATTGATGCGGCTGCCCGGATAGAGATAACTGGCGCCCTTGCGCAGGAGTTCGAGCCGGCTCGGACCGGAATTATGGTCCCGCTCGTGCAGGCGCTCGTAGTAGAGGTCCAGCCAGTGCGCGCGTCGGTCCGGATCGATCTCGGCCATGATGCGATGGGCAAAAAGCATCCGGGCAGCGTGGATGAAGTTGAAGTGCCCCCATGAGCCACGATAGCCGAACCGAGGACCACCGTCGGTCGGCATCTGCCAGCCGGTCTCGCACAGCGCATCGCAGAGCGCCCGCATCGCCACTGTGATGCGGGCGCGTTCTTCGTTCGTGGGCAGGTCAGACTTGATGTAGCACCACAGGCCATAGAGCCAGGGAATGGTCTGATCGTCTGAACCAACGACGGGGTGACTGATCCCGTCCGAGGCAACGGAACGTGCGATGAACCCGGCGCGCTTGCCCACCGCGGCAAGCCGTAGCAGCGCATCGACCAGCGTCCGAGCCCGCTCGGCCGTGGTGCTGCGTCTCGGCTGCCGGGCCACGCCGGCGAGCAGCAGGCCGGAGAAGAAGGCGCCGTTCTCCACGGGGCTCCACCAGCTCATGCCGTTGGGTCGGCTGTGCTGCATGTCATCCGGTGTCGGATAGACCACTTCGCCGTTCAAGCCGACATAATCGAGCACGAAGCCGAATTGTCGGTTCACGAAACGTCGGAAAATCTCGTCCTCTGCCGCGACGATTGCAGCGGCCGGGCTGCTGTACTGATCCTGCACGTTAAACCTCCGATTTTGCAATCCGTATTGCGTAAACTCATGCAAGGTCAAGGCGCTCGATGAGACGGGTGCCCGAAAATTAGAGCTCAATCTGGCTTGACGGACGCAATTCGTATTGCAATATCGGCGGTGCGTCCCAAGGACTGGACGTGACGCGCGGCGGAGCCGCATCTGGGAGGGAACCATGAAACTTTCGCGCCGCCAGCTACTGGCGATCGCAGCAGCCGGCTTGTCGATCTGCCTGGCGCATCCCGTCGCCGCCGATCCGCCGGGAGAGGGAAAGCTTGTCGTCTGGATGTTCAATCAGGCGGTGATGGAGCGGCTGCAGGCCGACTTCGCCAGGGATTATCCGGGCTACGAGGTCGAGTACGTGCAGCTTCCCGCGCCAGACCTCAACCAGCGATTGGTGCTGGCGCTGCAGAGCGGCCAAGGCCTGCCCGACGTGGTGCAGTTGCTGGCCCGCGAAACTGGAGAGCTTTTCGCCACTGGCCAGTTTCTGGACCTGAAGCAAGTACTGACTCCCGTTCTGGATCAGTTCCCGGAAGGCATCCTGCAGACCAATGGGGACGAAATCATCGCCTTCCAGCAGGCGACCGGCAACATGGGCCTGTGGGTCAACAAGTCGGCGCTGGCCGAACACGGGCTGGTCATGCCGCAGAACGGCACCTGGGACGACGTGCTCGCCGTTGCCCGCCAGCTCAAGGAGAAGTCCGGCGGCAAGCAGTTCCTGCTGATCCAGCCGCCCGCCTCGAACGGCTTCCTGATGTTCAACGCCTACTTCAACTCGCGCGGCGGCAATTGGTGGGATGCCGACGGCAAGCTCGTGGCCGATCGCGATCTCGCGGTCGAGACGCTGAAGTTTCTGGTCGAGGCCCGCGCCGAAGGCCTCGTCTACGATACCGTGTGGTCCGATCCCGGCTTCTGGGACCTGATCCGCAACAAGACGCTGGTCGGCTACCAGATGAACTATCCGGTCGGCTCTGTGAACCTGCAGCGCAACGTGCCCGAACAATCGGGCCAGTGGCAGCTGGTCACGTGGCCGAAATGGTCCGCCGATGCGCCGCAGCAGACCGGTAATTTCGGTGGAGCAGTGTTCGCCGGTCTCAAGGGCGGGAGCAACAATGAAGGCGCCCGGGACCTTATCATGTGGTGGCTCACCGATGCCGGGCTGCAGGCCCAGTACGACCTTAGCGGCCTCGTGCCCTATAAGCGCGCCGCTGAAGTGGTCACGCGCAAGCCGGGTTCCGAATATCACGGTGGCCAGGACGTGATCGGCGAACTCGAGTCCGTACCGTTCCCCGCCTTCAACTTCCGCAAGTGGCCCGATACGGTCTCGGCCATGACCAATGCGGTCGATGCGGCCATGAGCGGGGCGAAGACTCCCGAACAGGCAATCGATGACGGCCTCGCCGAACTGGGAGCGCTCTGAGCCTCATGAGCTCTGCTGATCTGACAGACTCCACTCGCCGGACCTTGAAGGTCCGGCGACGACCGTTGGGCGGAGATCGTGGCCTCGCGCCCTACCTGTTCATCGTTCCGTTTTTCCTGCTGTTTCTGCCATTCGGCGCCGGTTCGATCATTCTCGCGGTCGGCATGGCCTTCGTCGATTGGCCCCTGGGGCGTCCGGCCGAGTTCGTCGGTATCGCCAAGTTCGCCGCGGTGCTGCGGGATCCCGTGTTCTACACCGGCATGTACAACACCTTCCGCATGTTGCTGGCCTATCTGCTGGTGTTGATGCCGCTGGCGATCTTCGTCGCCGTCTCGATGGCGCAACTCGGGCGGCGCTCGGTCAATGTCGTGCAGATCGTTATTTTCGCGCCCATCACCATGTCGCTGATCGCCGTCTCGGTCATTTTCGACCTGCTCTATGACGACAAGGTCGGACTGCTGAATGGCTTGCTCGCGGTTGTCGGAATCGATGCGGTGAAGTTCCTCTCGAGCGCCGACATTGCTCCGTGGTCGATCGTCGCCATGCGCATCTGGCGCGTCTTGGGCTACTACGCCATCATGCTCTACGCCGGGCTGCAGACCATCCCTGACGAGCTTTACGAAGCCGCCGCCATCGACGGCGCCAACTGGTGGCAGCGGCTGTGGAACGTCACGTTGCCGATGCTCAAGCCCGTGACCATGTTCGTGCTGGTCGCCGCCAGCGTGGGCGCCTGGGAGGTTTTCGCCGAGCCCAACGTTCTCACCGAAGGCGGCCCGGCTCGCGCCACCTACACCGCCATCATGTACATCTTCGACGTCTCGTTCGGCCGCTTCGACCTGGGACGTGGAGCTGCGGCGGCTGTGCTGCTCGCCATCGCCATCACGGCGACCACCGGTCTCGTGACCCTGTTGCTGCGGAGCAAGACGAAATGATCCGCCTTTCGCCTGGTGGCCGGATCGCGCTCGGTCTCTTCGTCGCTCTCGTGACCATCATCTGCGCCTTGCCGCTCTACTGGCTGCTGGTGTCATCGTTCAAGCCGATCGAGCAACTGGCACAAGTGAGTTTCCTGCCGTCGGCCGTCACGCTCGACAATTACGCGCAGGCCTTGACCTCGGATGTACCCCGCTGGCTGCTGAACACGCTGCTGGTAACGGTCATCACGACACTTGCAGGTCTGGCCGTTGCGGCGCTGGCTGCCTTCGCCTTTGCCCGCTATCGTTTTGCCGGCCGCACTGTGCTGTTCGCGCTGGTCCTCGTTAGTCTCGCGATACCCGAGTATGCGTCGGTGCTTCCACAATTCCTCATCATGCGGCAGTTCGGCCTGCTCAACAGCTATGCCGCCGTTATTCTGCCGATGGCCGCAAACGCACTCGCTCTGTTTCTCTTGCGACAGTACTTCTCACAGCTACCCGAGGAGCTGTTCGACGCTGCCCGCCTCGATGGCGCGAGCGAATTCCGCACCTTCCTTACCATCGGCGTTCCGCTTGTCGCGCCGGGCCTGGGTGCAGCCGGGCTGATACTGTTTCTTTCAGCCTGGAACGCGTATCTGTTGCCGCTCGTCATGCTCAACCAGACGCAGGAGTTCACCATCCCGGTCGGCCTCGCTTTCCTCCATTCACAGCTCAACGTCGGCTACATGGAGCACTCGCCATGGGGGCCGGTCATCGCCGGCACGGTGCTCTCCATCCTTCCGATCATCCTCTGCCTGATCTTTATGCAGCGGCTGTTCATCCGTGGCCTGACCACCGGTGCGGTGAAGTGATCGAGCCGCTCGGCAAACCGAAGCGCCTCACCTCGCGCGATGTTGCTGCACGCGCCGGCGTGTCGCAGTCCATCGTCTCGTTCTACTTCACCGGCAAACGCCCGGTGAGCAAGCAGGCACGAGGTCGGATCGAGACGGCGATCGAGGAACTTGGCTATCGCCCCAATCGCGTTGCCCGCAGCCTGCGCACGCAGCGTTCCGGCCAGGTCGCGGTGTTCATCCCCTACATCTCCAACCCGCTCTATGCCGCCTATGCCGCCGGCGCCGAACTGGCGCTGGCCGAGGCCGGTTACCTCACCATGATCTTCTCCAACCGGGCGGTGCCGGCGCAGATCGACGACTATTTCGACACCGTCGCCAACAGCGGGGTGGACGGGGTAATCCTGTTTCCGTTTCAGGATGATGTCGAGCGCATCGAGCGGCTGCGTGCTCGCGGCATTCCGCTGGTGATGGTCGATCGTGTCGTGCCTCTCGGCGCCGAGGGAACGCCTGTCGACTCGGTGGTAGTCGACAACGAAGGGTCGGTGCGGGCCGCGGTCGGGCATCTGCTCGACCAGGGCCACCGCCGCATTGGCCTCATCAGTTCGAGTAACCCCACCTACGGCGACCCGCGCGTTCAGGGATACAATCAGGCCTTTGCCGAGCGGCGCATCCCGGTCCACCCCGACAGCATCCAGTTGGGTGGCGGGCGCGTCTCCGACGGCTTCGACATGACGCGGGCGCTGCTCGCGCGGACGCCTGAGCTTACCGCGCTGGTCGTGACCATGAACATGCCGACGTTGGGCGCCCTGGAAGCGCTGCGTACTAACGGTATCGCCATTCCCGACCAGTTGTCGTTCATTGGCTTCGACACCGATGACGATACGCACCACCTGCCCGATCCCGTCGCCGCCATCCGTTACCCGGCCATTCGCCTGGGCCGCTCGGCGGCGGCCCTGCTTACGGAACGGCTGAATGCTGGCGCCGAGCGACCGCCTGCCAGTATCAGGATGGGCGCCGACCTGTTTCTAGGCAGTTCGACGGGCAAGCGCTGAAAGCATGCCGCTCGGGTACAGGAGCTGGTCGATAGGCGAGCACAGCTCGCAGCACGTCAAACCGGCTGACTGCCCAGCACCGCCAGCAGCCGCGGGTTGATCTCGCCGCTTTCGCTCATCCCGGTAGAGCGTTCGAAACTCTTGATCGCTTCGGCGGTCTTGGGGCCGGCCATGCCGTCCGGGGTGCCGATATCGAACCCCAGTTGGCGCAGCGCCATCTGTACGCCCTTCACCACCTTGATGTTGGTGATCGGGGAGCCCGGATCGAACTTGTCGCTCCAGGTGCCGATCGGCGCGAAGTTGGCGACGAAATCGATCGGCCGCGGCTGGAAGGCGGCGACCTCGGCGGTCACCTTCTGCACCGTTGCCGCATCGAGCGAGGCGGCGATATCATCGCGTGATTTGGCGGCATCCTTGTCGCCTTTGCCGGCGGCGAGGCTGAACCACTTGAACGAGGCCGCAAGATCCTGCTTCACCCCGAGTCCGCGCGCGTAGAGCATGCCCAGGTTGAACTGGCTGTCCTTCATGCCGCGGCTGGCCGCTTCCTCGAACCACTTGGCGGCCGCATCGAACTGCTGCGTGCCGAGCCCGCCGCCGGCATAGAGCGCGGCAAGGTTGTGCATCGCCATGCGGTTGCCGGCCTCGGCGGCCTGCTGGTACCAGAGCCGCGCCTGGGCGAGGTCTTTCTCCACCCCGCGGCCGTTCTCATAGAGGTTGCCGAGCCGATATTGCGCCGGGGCAAAGCCCTGGCCGGCGGCACGCTCATACCACATCGCTGCGGCCTTCAGGTCCTCGGGAACGGCGCGGCCTTCGGTGTAGATCGCTGCGACCTCGAACTGCGCCCGCGCGTCGCCATTGCCGGCAGCAGCGAGCAGCGGCTCGGGGCCGACGGAGGCCGGCGGGCGGTCGACCTTGACCGGGCTTTCCATCGCGTCGACCAGCGGCTCGATCTTGTCGCTGAGATCGGCGACGACGGCTGGCGCCTTGGCGGCGACCTCGGTCGCTTGTTCGGCCACGGCGGTTGCGGCTTCGAAGGCCTGCGGCATTTTCGGGGTTTCGGCGGAGGCGACGAACTTCTGCGGCGCCGGGCCACCGATCGAGGCGGTGGTCAGCTTGTCGAGCGTCGGGATCACCCGCGGCGTCGCCTTGCCCGGCTGTGTTCCGAAGCCCTGCTGCGCCAGCGGCACCGGCGTGAGGGCCGCGTCGCCGACATCCTGCGTCGCCTGGGCGGTCGGCGCCGGTACTTCCGCTTCGGACGGCTTCATCCGCTGGTTGATCAGGTTGATGGTGAGGCAGGCCAGCGCCACGACGCTTGCGGCGAGGAGGATCGGCTGCTTGTGGCGGAGCAGGAAGCTCTGCTTTGCCTTGGCGTCGTCTGCCGCGGGGCTGGTTTCTTCGGCGCCGAGCGCCACGAGGCTTGGCTCGGGCGCCACCGGCAGCACGCGCGGCGCCGGCTCATCCGGCTGCCACTGGCTTGCCGGCTCCTTGTCACCCGCCAGTTGGCGCGTCGCCTTGGCCTTAAACAGCCCGGCAAACGGCAGGCCGCTTTTGGTTGCCTCGTCCGCGACCGGCTTGATGGGCTTGGCGTCCGGGGCCTTGGCGAGCTTTGCCGCCTTCACCGGCTTGGGCTTCATGGCCGGCTTCGCTGGCATCGTCCCTGCCGAAGCGGCATCGACGGCGGGCGCCTCGGCGCGGCTTGCCTGGAAACGCGCGAACGCCTTGCCGATCAGTGAGCCACCGGCGACCGACACCGGCTCTGCCTTACCGGCTGCAGCCTGGCGGGCCGCCCGGCGATGTGCCTCGATGAAGGTGTTGCGGTTGGGCATCGGCGGCTCGTCGTCCGCCGCCGCAACCGGACGCGGCTCAGCCTTAGGGCTCGCGACGAACACCTCGTCGACCGGCAGATCAAGGGTGGATTTCGGCTGTGGCGGACGTTCGGCGAGGCTCGGGTCGAACACCGGTTTCTCGGGCTCGTCCATCAGGTCGAGCGAGGGCACCGGCGCCGGCGGTCGTTCAGTGCTCGGCTCGGCAGGGCGCTTGCGCGGCCCGTTCTTCACTTCCAGCGCCGTGCGCAACGGATTGGGATCGTCGCCGAATGGCTTGTCGAGCAGCGGTGCATCGACGCTGGGGTCGGCCGGCATGCTGTCGTCGAGGTCAACCCGCTGCGGCCGCGATGGCAGCTCGTCTTCGAACGACAAGTTGTCGAGCAACGGCGCGATCGGGTTGAGCGGCTCGCTGACCACGGGCGCGCCGGCCGCAGCTAACGGCTTGCTCTCCGGCTTCGGGAGCGTGGGAGCTTGTGCCTCACCCGGCTTGGCGCGGTTCACGGGAGCAGCGGCGGCAGCCGGGGCAGCGGTCTTGGCTTCCAGCGAGCTCTCGAGCCGCTTCAGCCGCTCGTTCACTTCGCGGATGGTAGCGTCGAGCGCCACGGTTTCGGCGGCCGGTTTTTCCTTGGCCGCTGCCTTCATCGCCTGGCTGACGCGCTTTTCGATCTCGGCATAGTCGGCCTCGTCGAGGCCGGCCTGCGTCGGCTGGTCGAGTTGCCGCATCGCGTCCGAGGTGCGCGCTGCCACCAGATCGGCAAGCTGGTCGAAATCCGGCGCTTCAGCCGGAGCTGGCGCCGCGTAGAGTTTTGCGAGGCCGGTGAGCTGCTCGCCGGTCTGGTCCATGCGCGCCACCAACTGGCGCACCTGCGCTTCGAGCTGGCTGATGCTGACCTCGGACGACCGGTCGTCGACCTTGTCGCTCAAGACGTCGAGCTGCTGTTCCAGCGCCGCGAAGCGCGGCTCCAATGCGCCGAGCACGGTGGTACGCAGCGCTTCCATATCGAGCTTCAGCTCGCCGACTTCGGCGTTCCGCCCCTCGATATCGGAGATCCTGACGTTCAGCGCGTCGATCAGCTCGATCAGTCCCTGCGGCTGCTGCGGGGATTTCATCGCCTGCGCCACGCGGCCCAGTTCCTCGGTGATCTTTTCGAGCTCGGCCGGCGGCATCGCCATGGTCCGCTCGATCGCATCGACCCGGTCATAGATGTTGCGCACGCCATCTTCGATGGCGCCCATCGCTTCCTTGAGGCCATCCTTGGGGTTCTCGACCCGGTTGGCATACTGCACCTGCAGGTCGGCGAGCCGGCCTACCGTGGCGCTGACGTCATCGAGCCGTGCCGTCATGCCGCTCACGTCGGAGCGATCGGCATAGTGCTTCTGCAGCTCGGCGAGGGTTGCCACAGTGGCGCTGACGTCATCGAGACGGCTATTCAATCCGCTGGTGTCGAAGCGCTCGCTATAGTGCTTCTGCAGGTCGGCCAGCTTCCCAACGGTCAACGACACCTCGTCGAGCCGCTGGTTCAACGCCGCCATGTCGACTTTGGGGCCATCGGCGATCAGCCTGGCGAGCCCGGCAATATGGGCCTCGAGCCGCTTCACCTGCCCGGTTTCACCCACCGCTCCGGCGAGCAGTTCCACCACATGGCTGAGCTGGCCGACCTGTTCGGCGATCTCGTGCACATTGGCGGTCTGACCCTTGGCCTGCACTTTGAGCTCGCCTTCGAGCCGTTCAAGCCGACTGGAGATCCCGCCCACCGCGCTCGCCAGTTCGTCGAATTGCGGCGCACTCTGAGGCGGCAGCTGCTGGGCCGAGGCGGCCGGCGGGCCGAAATGGCGTGAGCGAATCTGCTGGATCGCCGATTCGAGCGTGTCGCGCGGGTTGACCGGCGCCATCGGTTCGTCGCGCTCGGAGAACTTGTCGATGGCCCGCTGCACCGAGCGCAGCGCTTCGCGGTGGCGGGTGTCGGGCTCGGCCTCGGTCACCTGGTGACGCAGGTCGCGCATCCGTTCGGCGAGCCCCTGGTAGGTCGGCTCAGGCCTTGCGGTGCGGGCGACTTGCGTTTCGACCTGGTCCAGCAGCGCCACCAGTTCGCCGCGCAGCTCCTGCCATTCGCCAGAGCCCGGTTGGCCGTAGTCTTGGGTCTGGAACGTGGAAGTCGCGCGGGCCATCGGTCGATCCCAAGCACCTGAAACGGAACACCTCAGACCCAGTTCGGGCCATGAGCAATCCGGTTACTCTTGGGAAAACATGGTAAAGATCGCGTTAAGCTCAATCGCATTTTGCGAATCGGCGCCAGTGAGCTGTGGACAAGGCAGGTGCGCAAATCTGTCCCCACGGCAGTCTTAAGTGGGATACAAAAGCGGTAAGCTGCTTGCTAGGTAGGGCGCTGAGGAGTGCACGCGTAAGATGACCACCCGCCGCATCATCATCGTCGACGACCACCCGCTGTTCCGGGCCGCGCTGCGCCAGACGCTGGCCGGCGGCGACCCCTCGATTAAAGTGGAAGAAGCGGGCGATCTCGCCGCGCTCAGCGCCGCGCTCGAGGCCGATCGCGATTGCGACCTGGTGCTGCTGGATCTCAACATGCCCGGTGTACGCGGCTTCTCCGGTCTGCTCCTGCTGCGCGCGCAATATCCCGAAATCCCGGTCATGATCGTCACCGCCGTCGAAGATGGCGGCATCATCCGCCGGGCCTTCGAGCTCGGTGCCTCGGGGTACCTGCATAAATCCGTCGGCCCGGCCGATATCCGACGCGCTATCGAGACCGTGCTGTCGGGCGAAGTGTTCGTTCCCGAGGGCATGGAGTTCCCCGCCGAGGACAACCAGTCCGCCCTGATGCGGCGGCTCGCGACGCTCACCCCGCAGCAGGTGCGCGTGCTGATGATGCTCAGTGACGGCCTGATGAACAAGCAGATCGCCTACGAGCTGTCGATTTCCGAGGCGACGGTGAAGGCTCACGTCTCGGCGATCCTGCAGAAACTCGACGTCGACAGCCGCACGCAGGCGGTGATCGCGGCCAGCAAGATCGAGGAAGGCCAATTCGACGAGTTGCTGTCGGGCGCTTGAAGACAGGGCCCCGCGGCTTCGGCAGAATTTGCATTTCTTTTGGCTGCGGTTGTCGTCTCGACACCTCGTTGATCGTCCTATGCATATCGACAGGGACGAACCAACCGGGGCTGGATGGATGCGACGTGCTCGGGAGCTGTTTCACATCGAAGAGCGAACGGCGGTGTCGCGGTTCGTTGACCGGATCTGGCGGGCGCAGAGCGTTCCGGCGAGGACCTTCATCTCGGTCGCCGCCAGCCACTGGGAAATCGTCATCTGGCGGCATGCCGGTACCACCCACGTCACGGCACGGGGGCCCGAAACCCGGGCGACGGCCATGCCTATCCCGGAGGATGCCGAGTTCGTCGGGATCCGTTTCAAGCTCGGCGTGTTCATGCCGGATCTCTCCCTGCCAGCGCTGGTAGATCGCGCCGTGCCCATCGCTTCGGGGGACGGTCACTCGCTGCAGCTGGGTGGTCGCCAGTGGGAGATTCCAAGCTACGACAACATGGACGTATTTCTGGGACGGCTGGCTCAAGCCGGTTTACTCGTCGCCGATCCGATCGTCGCGACCATCATGGGAAATTCACCGCCAGACCTGTCGCGGCGTTCGGTCGAACGGCGCGTTCGCAGGGCCACCGGCCTGACCGCCGGCGCGATCAGGCAGATCGCGAAGGCACACGAAGCGACGGCGCTGCTCGATGCGGGCGCCAGGATTTCAGATGCCGTCGCTGCGGCGGGTTATGCCGACCAGGCGCATCTCACCCGTTCACTGAAGCGGTTCATCGGCCAGACGCCCGGCCGGATCGTCGGTGAGGCGCGCTGAGCCGTTGTCGCTTCCGTTCAATACGGCGGTAACGCCGTGCACTAGCTTGCGGCTGCTTCGAGGAAACCGGAACTGGAGAACAGCCCAATGTCACGCAAGCTGGTGGTGAGCGTCTACATCTCGCTCGATGGGGTGGTGCAGGACCCTGTCGGAATGGAGAATTCCGGCCTTGGCAACTGGGTCGGCCCATACAACCGCGGGCCGGAAGGCGACGAGGCCATGCGCAAGGAGTTGTGGGCGGCCGACATGGCGCTGATGGGGCGAACCACCTATGAAGGCTTTGCAGCCGTCTGGCCGACCCTCGACGATCCCGGCGGCTTCGCCCAGCGGCTCAACGCCATGCCGAAATACGTCGCCTCGACGACCATGCGACATGCGGAGTGGAGCAACACCACGGTACTCTCAGGCGACGTGGCCGCCGAAATCCGCCGGCTGAAGGACCAAGGCGGTGGCGATATCCTGGTCTATGGCAGCGCCGGGTTGGTACATTCACTGTTGCCGCTTGGGTTGGTAGACCAGATCCATATGCTGATTTACCCGACGGTGCTGGGGCGCGGCACCCGGCTGTTTCCGGCAGGGTACACCTCGCGCTTCGAGCTCGGGGATCTGCAACAACTGGGGTCGGGGATGGTGCACGCGGTCTACCTGCCGGCGGCCACCATGGCCTAGCCGACGAAACCGGAGGGACCGGATAGAGCGCCGGACACTGGCCGCGTTGACCAGCGCCCGGCCTGCTCTATCGCATTGTGGACGCGATTCAAGCGCGCGGCTCATACCGCCCTCGAACCTGGCCGACCGTATCATTTGACATGTCGCCCTGCGGTATTCCGACCCATGCGGGGCAGTTCAGCGCCATCGTCCATAGCGAAAACGCTAAGCCTCGACCCGCTTCCGTCCCCGCTGCCCTGCCAACTGGCTGATCGTCGCCCGCAGCGCCGCCGGCTTCACCGGTTTGGTCACCACCGTAATGCCGCGGTCTTCCGCCAGCGCCCGGACTGCCGGGCTGCGGTCGGCGGTGACCAGGGCGGCGGGGAGGTGGCCGCCGACATTGTGGCGCAGCCACTCGATGGCATCGAGGCCCGAGGTCTGGTCGAGGTGGTAATCCATCAGCACCAGGTCGGGCAGCCAGCCGAGCAGCAGCCCGTCCTTGTCGATGTCCTTGAGCGAGCGGGCCGAGCGCACATCGCAACCCCAGCCGCCGAGCAGCCCTTCCATCGCGTCGAGAATGGCGCGCTCGTTGTCGACGCAAAGGATGCGCAAGCCATTGAGGTTGGAGGTCGGCTCGCGCGCCGGGCCTTCCTCGGGCATTACCTTGAGCGAGCGGTGGTAGGGCAGGTAGAGCGAGAAACGCGAACCGCGCGCTTCCCGGCTTTCGAGCTCCATGGTCAGCCCCAGCGCCGTCACCAGGCGCTTGACGATCGACAGCCCGAGGCCGAGGCCCTGCGCCATCCGGGCGCCATGCTCCAGCCGGCTGAACTCGGCAAAGATCAGCGCGTGCTGATCCTTGTTGAAGCCGATACCGGTATCGATGACGTCGAACCGCACCCGGGTGCCGCGCAGTCGGGCGCCGACCAGCACCCGGCCGCCGGGGCGGGTATATTTGATGGCATTGGAGACGAGGTTCTGGATCACCCGCGCCGTCAGCGCCCGATCACCCACTACGGCCAGCGAGGTGTCGACCAGCCTGAGGTCGATCTCCTTCTTGAGCGCCAGCGGGGCGAACTCGACATCGACTTTCTTCAACAGGTCACGCACCTGGAACGGCGTCGCCGCCGGCTTCACGGCACCCGCATCGATGCGCGAGATATCGAGCAGCGCCGCCATGATCTCTTCGACCGCGGTGAGCGAGGCTTCGATCGAATGCGCCAGCTCATCGAGCCCGGTGCCGCCGGCGCGCTCCACCAGCGTCGAGGTATAGAGCCGCGCGGCGTTGAGCGGCTGCAGCAGGTCGTGGCTGGCGGCGGCAAAGAAGCGCGTCTTGTCGCGGTTGGCGGCGTCGGCCTTGGCCCGCGCCACTTCGAGCTCCGAGTTCACCCGGATCAGCGCCGCGGTGCGTTCCTCGACCCGGCCTTCGAGCGACTGGTTGATGCTGGCGAGTTCGGTCTCGGCATCCACTCGCGCGGTGACGTCGGCGAAGCTGATCACCAGCCCGCCATCGGGCAGCCGCGAGGAGTGGAATTCCAGCACCTGGCCCTTGGCGCCGAGCCGCTGGCTCACCGTGGTGTGCGACTGGGTCAGCGTCTGCACGCGCTGCGCGGCGAGCGAGATCGCGTCGCCGGCGCCGAGGTCGCCGCGCCGCGCCACGAACAGCGCCATGTCGTAGAGCGGTATGCCAGGTTGCAGCAACTCCTGGGGCACTGCCAGCAACTCGCCGTAGCGGGCATTGCAGGTGACGAGTCGCAGGTCGCGATCGAACACCGCCACGCCCTGCGGAATGTGCTCGATCGCCTGTCGCAGCGAATCCTGTGTTTCGGTCAGTATCTCGACCATCTCAAATTCCGTGCCCCCGCTCCAATATCTGCCCCGGCCCCGGCCGTCGCAAGGTCGCACAAAGTCGGGGCTGTTATCGCTGCTTCTTCAATGGGTGTGCGGGCAACGCGCCGCGTCGTCGTCCACAGTGACGTCAGCCCGGCGCAACAGTTGAGTTGCTTTGTCGTCCAAACAGGGAAAAACTCAATCGAGGGCGCGGCTTGGGTCATCTGCCGAGAACGGGGAGGCCGGTCGGCGCCGCCAACCAAGGGGACCTACATGTTCAAGGAATTCCGCGATTTTGCCCTGAAGGGCAATGTTATCGACCTCGCCATCGGTGTGATCATCGGCGCCGCGTTCGGCGCCATCGTCTCGTCCGTCGTCGACGATCTGTTCATGCCGATCATCGGCCTGATCCTCAACGGCATCGATTTCTCGAACCTGTTCCTCGTCATCTCGAACCCCAACGAAGTCCCGGTGCCGTCGGTCGCCGCCGCGCGGGCCGCTGGTGTCGCGACGCTCAACTACGGCCTGTTCATCAACGCGGTGGTGAAATTCACCATTATCGCCTTCGTGCTGTTCCTCGTGGTCAAGGGCATCAACCGCCTGCGCAAGAAGGAAGCTGCTGCACCGGCCGCGCCGCCGGCCCCCACCACCGAAGAAAAGCTGCTGACCGAAATCCGCGACGCCATCAAGGCGCAGAAGTAGGCTCGTCACACCCGCGAGTTAGGAACGCACGCCGCTCGTCCCGGCGTGCCCTTTCATTGAGGTCGTCTCGCGGGTCCATCGGCGGACCTGCCACCTGACGACGCCCCAAACTCGGTGTCATCCCTGCGAAAGCTGGGACCCAACTCGCCACAGCGCAAGTGGCTGGTTGGGTCCCAGCTTTCGCTGGGATGACAGCCGGTGGGTGGGGCTCGCCACAAGCCCGTCAGCTTCGCCGGTGCAGTTCAAACGCGAAAAGCCCTATCCCGGATAATCCACCTGCATTTCCGGCCGAGCCGCAACGAACTCGGGCATGTCGCGGCATGAGGCGTCGAGGGCTTCGAGCAATGGGTAGGGAGCGAGGTCGCAGCCGAAGCGGCGGGCATTGGCCATCTGCGGCACGAGGCAGGCCTCGGCGAGGCCGGGCGCATCGGTGAAGCCGTAGCGGGTCGGGCGCGTCCGCCGCGCCAGTGCCGTCTCGAGGCTCTCGAACGCCGTGGCGATCCAGTGCCGGTACCAGCCGTCGACCTGCGCCTCGCTGGCGCCCATTGCACCGGCAAGATACTTGCGCACCCGGTTATTGTTGATCGGGTGCACATCCGCCGCGATCAACAGTGCGAAGGCCCGCGCCTCGGCCCGATCGAGCGGATCTGCCGGCAGCAGTGGCGGGTTGGGATAAAGCTCCTCGATCAGCCCGATGATCGCCAGCGACTGCGCCACGATGCGCCCGTCGATCTCCAGCGCCGGCATCAGCCCCTGCGGATTGATGGCGCGATACTCGGGCGAACTGGCCGAAGGCACCGGCACATATTCATAGCCGATGCGCTTGAGGTTGAGCACGATCCGCACGCGCTGGCCGGCGGAGTTCTGATAGCGGGAATGGAGACGGAGCTGCATGACCGGAGCTTGGCCCGATCCGTTGTCACAATCCAGCCTTTGACAGACTCGCTGGCGGCGATATCTTGGCCGGGCAGGGCTGGTGCAGCCTGCCGCTCGCGCCCTCCTGGGAAAGGTGAATGCACCACGACAAATGCCGGGTTTGAGCCCTTATCGGACAGCCCGTCGGCAATGCGAGCACTGACCCAAAGCGCTGTCCGCCAGAGGATCAGACCATGCATTCCTTTCTCGACTCCAAGCATATGGCCAAGGCGCTGCGCCAGGCCCTCGCCGAACGCGGCCAACAGATTTCGCATTCCGACGCGCTCGAACTCATTGCCCGTCAGTTCGGCTTCGCCAACTGGAACATGCTGTCGGCGCGCATCGAGGCGGCGCATCTGGCGCCGCTCGAACTGCCTCCGGGCTGGCACGTGGCCGGCCACACCAATGAGGGTAACTATCGCCTTGGCATCGACCCCAACTCTCCGGGCAGTGCGCTGATCGAAAGCCGCCCCGATCGAAACAATGCCATCGACCGGGCCGCCGGGGAAACCGCCGTGCTGATGCAATCGATCCTTGCCGATCCCTATCGCGGCAGCAGGCTGATGCTCACGGCGGACCTGCGCACCGAGGATGCCGAGACAGCGACGCTCTGGATGCGTGTCGATCCGGCGGAGGGACGGTACCTGCATTTCGACAACCTGATGCACCGCCCCGACGGCCCGCTGGCGGGGAGCAACGGCTGGACCGAGCGGCACATCGTGCTCGACGTGCCCGATGCTGCCGCGGCAATCCACTACGGCTTCTTCCTGCGCGGCAGCGGCAGGGTCTGGGCCCGGCGTTTCAGGCTGCATGCAGTTGGCGAGGACGTCGCGACCACCGAGCCCGGTCCGCGCTATCTGAACCGTCCGACCAACCTCGATTTCGGTGGCGACCAGCCGGCGGCGAACTAACCGAGAGAGAAGGCCCCTCCCGGCTCCCCCACGATGGGGAGGTGAAGGGAGGTGTGGCTTGGTCGTGCATAAAGCACCTCCCCCTTGTGGGAGGATGGGAGGGGGGAGTCTGGTTCGGCTTACGCGACAGCCAGCCTCAGCCGCCGGCGCCGGTGAGGGTCAGGTCGCCGCTGATCAGCTTGTTCGAGCTGACCTTGGCGGTTGGGCGCTCGCGCGGCAGCTCCAGGCTCGCCCAGACGCTGACCAGCGCATGGCGAAGCTCGATGATCATCTCGTCGGTATGGAGCGGCGTCGGCGTGATGCGCAGCCGCTCGGTGCCCTTGGGCACGGTTGGGTAGTTGATCGGCTGGATGTAGATGTTGTGCTTTTCCAGCAGCATGTCGCTCGCCGCCTTGCAGAGGCGGGCATCGCCGACGATCACCGGCACGATATGGGTGTCGGTTTTCAGCACCGGCAGGCCGGCGTCGCCGAGGATATCCTTGGTCAGCTGCGCCTGGCGCTGCTGGCCTTCGCGCTCCACCGAGGAGAGCTTGAGGTGCTCGATCGAGGCGCGCGCCGCGGCGCAGAGCGCCGGGGGCAGGGCAGTGGTGAAGATGAATTCCGGCGCATAGGAGCGGATCGCGTCGATGATCGCCTGGTTGGCGGCGACATAGCCGCCCATTACGCCAAAGCCCTTGGCGAGCGTGCCTTCGATGATGTCGATGCGGCCCATCAGGCCCTCGCGTTCGGCAATGCCACCGCCGCGCGGGCCGTACATGCCCACCGCGTGCACTTCATCGATATAGGTGAGCGCGCCGAATTCCTCGGCGAGGTCGCAGATCTCGGCGATCGGCGCCACGTCGCCATCCATCGAGTAGACCGACTCGAAGACGATGAGCTTGGGGCGCTTGCGATCGACCGATGCGAGCAGCTCACGCAGGTGCGCTACGTCGTTGTGGCGGAAGATCTTCTTTTCCATGCCCGACTGGCGCACGCCCTGGATCATCGAGGCGTGGTTGAGCTGGTCGGAGAAGATCACGCAATCGGGCAGCAGCCGCGCGATGGTCGAGATCGCCGCTTCGTTCGAGACGAACCCCGAGGTGAACACCAGCGCCGCTTCCTTGCGGTGGAGGTCCGCGAGCGAACGCTCGAGCTCGACCAGCGGCCGGTTGGTGCCGGAAATGTTGCGGGTGCCGCCGGCGCCGACGCCAAGTCGCCCCGCGGTATCCTGCATGGCGGCTATGGTAACCGGGTGCTGGCCCATGCCGAGATAATCATTCGAGCACCAGATGGTTATCTCGCGCTGGTTGTCGGCATTGTCCCGGAAGATCGCCCGGGGAAAGCGCCCGGCGATGCGTTCGAGATCGGCGAAAACGCGATAGCGCTTTTCCTGCCGCAAGGTGTCGACGGCGTCCTCGAAAAACCCGCGATAGTCCATAGTTCCACTTTCGTAGGGCAGGCCTTTCGCCTGCTGGTCACCGGTCGAGGAAATAGCTATTCCCCGAACCCCGGCATTGACATAGGTCAATTCGCCGCGCGGCGGCTTATACAAGTCATTGGCCGGGCTACAGCTTGTCGATGCAGCTTGGAACCATCCTAAACAATGGCGCCCCGCCTGCCAATCGAGCAGATGTGCGCAACTCGTCGCATCTGCCTTATCCGACTGGTGATATTCTCCGTTCACAATGGGTTCAGCGCGGGCGTGTCACTCCGCCTTGAATGGCCGTTGCAAGTGGGATTAACGGCCCCGATGCCTTTCCGTTGACCCGGTTCCGGCGTCCGCTAGTATCAACCTTACGGAAACAGGGGGATCCGCCATGAAGAGCTTCTCTTCGTCCAGCTTCGCCAACGACCATGCCGAGGTGCTCGACCTGGCGCTTGCCGCCGTCAACAAGCACCCGCAGGCGCTGTTCACCGATTTCCAGTGGTTCCTTTACGAGGCGCGCGACACGGTGTTCTTCACCGCCGCTTCGAAGTCGCATTTCGACAAGGAATCGCTCGGTAACCTCGTCGCCGACATGGTGGCGCTGGCCCCGCAGTTGAGCCACGGTTTCGTCGGCGCCCGCCCGGGCCAGCCGTTCCCCAAGCACCTGCTCGATGCCATCACCCATGTCGAGGAGGTCGACGAGTTCGACGGCTACCCCGACAAGTGGGTGTCGAAATCGCCCGATATCTTCGAGCGTGACGACCTGCCGCTGTTCCGCGTCTCCGCCGTGGTTCGGCGTGGCGGCCCCGACGAGATGGGTCGCGCCTCGATGATCCAGGTGCGCTCGAGCCACGCGCTGCTCGAAGGCTCCGATTCGGCCCTGCTCACCCGCTCCGCCTCCGCGGGCCATGGCGTGATGAGCGACAAGGCCAACAAGGTCGGGCTCGGCGCCCGCATCAAGGGCACGCTGCGCGGCTGGGGCATGACCTTCATGTACGTGACCCTCGCCAACATCCTCGCGCCGGCGGACAAACCGTGGGGCTTCAAGACCCTGGCGCTGAAGCGCCACCGGCTGCGGCTGCTCGCCAACAAGCTCGGCGTCCGCCAGCGTTCGCTGATGTTCGCACTCGTCACCCACGCCCTCAACGGCGAGGGCGAGGACCGGCATATGTCGAAAAAGGTGATCGGCGCCGCCTACACCATGCTCGATGGCAAGCGCCACGATGCCGATGACGATTTCTTCCGCGTCCGCGCGCTCGAAGCCAAGTTCGAGGTGATCGACGATTTCGTCGCCTATGTCCGCAAGGTCGACGACACCATCGACAAGATCGAGAAGAAGGACATCACCAAGTTCCAGGTGATGATGAACTCGATGTTCAAGGCGCTGCGCGGCCTCAACCGCGTCGCGCCGTTCCTGCCCGGCAAGCGCTTCTGGCGCTTCAACGGTGGTATCCACATCGTGCTCACCCTGGTGCCGCCGCACCGCACCTACGGTCCGATGACCCATGGGATGATGGAGCCGATCTATTGCGGCGCCTGGCACCCGGCTGCCAATATCTGCACCTTCTGCCCCGGCCGCGAGTACATCACGCTGAACTTCTCGATGGAAACCCGCCACATCGCCAACGTGGAAAAGATCGAGCAGCTGCTGCAGAAAGTCGAAGCGATGGACGTCGCGCCGACCGGCAAGGTGATCGTCGAGGACGACAGCGTCTGAGGGGCAAGACCACCGGCCTCATCTCCCCCTCGGCGGGGGAGAAAGCGAAAACTTGGGCTTAGCGCAGCTAAGTCCTTAGTTTTCGCCAGAGAGGGGGTGCGGAGTCATTGTGCCCTCCACGTCCCCCTCTTGGAATTTCTAAGGCTTAGCCAAGAAGCTAAGCCCAAGAAATTCCATTCTCCCCCGCAAGGGGGGAGATGCCGAGAGATTTGTGCAAGGGTCGCGGGGAGCCACCGCCCTCACCGCACAAACCCACCCACCTTCGCCACGACCATGTCGTGGTCCGACAGCACCTCGCCGTCATCGGCCAGCGACGGCACGATCCGGCTCTCTTCCACCAGCAGCCCACGCGTCAGGAACCAGTCGAGTTTCCACGTTCCCCGCGGGCTGCGGCTGACCCGGCTTGGCCGCGTGGTGGTCTGGCCGAGCGGCCCGCAATGCCGCTCGAAGCCGCGGCCATAGGCGTGGGCGAACAGCGTCTCCTTCTCGAAGTCGCCGTTGTCGGCGAGCCCGGTATTGAGGTCGCCGCCGATGATCACGGGTGTGTTGCCGGCGAGTTGGTCGATCGCGTCGATCAGGCGCCTCACCTGCTCTTCTCGATAGGCGGCATCCCCGCGGTTCTCGAGGTGCACCGAAACGGAGTAGAGCGGTCCCTCGGTGGTCATTACTGCGGTCGCGATAGCGCAGCGCGTGCCGACCCGGCGCGCCGGACTTTCGGGGGTGAACCAGTGCCCATGTGACTCAAGGCGGATCATCACCGGCGCCTGCAGCGCCGCCCTGGAGAGTAGCGCGTTGCCGTGGAACCCATGCAGGTTGAAATCGTCCGTGCAGAATTCGAGTTCGACTTCGGCGCCCAGTTCCAGTTCGAGGAACTCGACCCCGAAGGCGTAATTCATCCCAAGCTCGGCCGCGATGTCCCGTGAGGTATGCCGCTGGCCGGTGCGCGCCATGCCGTTGTCGACCTCGGACAGCAACACCAGTCCGGCGCCTTCCCGCTTCAACACGGCGGCTGACTTCTCGACATTGTAGCAGCGCTCGAGGTTCCACGCGGCGACGGTCAGCGGGAACGCCAGCAGCTCGCTGTGCCCGTCCGCCGGTGCTTCGACGCGCTGCAGGCAGGCGAGGCCGGCAAGCGCCTCGGCGTGGTTGGCTTCGGTCCGCTCCAATGCGTCAAGCCGGTCGCGCTCGGCCTGCGGCGGGCCTGCGAGCAGGGCAGTCTGGGCGGGTTTGACGAGATCGAGGGACATGGTCATCTGCACATCGTGACGGGGAGGCAAGCGCCTCTCCTAGCCAGCCGATATGTCGGGCCGGTGACAAATCATGCGTTGGCGTAACGCGGAGCGCTTTCAGGAAAAGTTGCAGGCTTTTCCACCTCGAAAGCGCGACAATTCGAGGATCTGGTGCGTATCGCCGTTTCATCGAAACGGTGAAACGCACCGGCGTACGGATCGCGCCTTGTCGCGCGCGCAACCGCGCGCTAAATCCCCCGCCAACCATCGTTTCCCGGGGGCTTTCCGTGTCTGAATATGCAATCTATCCGAGCCTTAAGGGCATGCCCGTCATCGTGTCCGGCGGCGCTTCGGGCATTGGTGAGGGCATCGTCCGCGCCTTCGCCGCGCAGGGCAGCAAAGTCGGCTTCGTCGATATCGCCGACGAGGCCGGCAACAAGCTCGAAGCCGAGCTCACCGCGGCTGGCGGCACGGTGAAGTTCACCCGCTGCGATATCACTGACATCTCCGCCTACCAGGCAGCCATCAAGGGCTTTGAAGCCGCGCACGGCCCGACCCTGGCCCTCGTCAACAACGCCGCCAACGACACGCGCCACACTATCGCCGAGATGACGCCCGAGGCGTGGGATCGCAACATGGCCGTCAACCTGAAGCACGCGTTCTTCGCTGTGCAAGCGGTGGCACCGGGAATGGTCACCGCGGGCAGGGGCTCGATCATCAATTTCGGTTCGGTCAGCTGGATGACCAACACTGCCGAGTTGACCGTCTACACCTCGGCCAAGGCCGGCGCCCACGGCATGACCCGCTCGATGGCACGCGAGTATGGCAAGCACGGCATCCGTGCCAACACGCTCGTACCGGGCTGGATCATGACCGAGCGGCAGCTCAAGCTCTGGGCCACGCCTGAGGCCTTCGCCATGCTGGAGCAGGTCCAGCCGGTGAAGGGCCGGCTCTATCCCGAGGACGTCGCCCGTATGGTGCTGTTCCTCGCCGCCGACGATTCGAAGATGATTTCCGGCCAGGATTTCCTTGTCGACGGCGGTTGGGCGCACGGCTGACCGGCTGCAGACCACGCTTCAACGCGGCGGTGAAGTGCTCTAGTCTCGCTGCGGGCAAAGGCGGCGAGGCGAACACCTTACTGCCGCAATCGGTGGCGAGAACGTCGCCACACCTACGGGGGACGTCAATGAAATCCAAGATCCTGATCGCCGGCCTCGCGGCCCTATCGCTGAGCGCCTGTACTTCGGTCAATCCCTATACCGGTCAAAGCCAGCTCTCCAACACGACTGGCGGTGCGCTGCTCGGTGCGGGTGGTGGCGCCGTGGTGGGCGGCATCATTGGTGCTGCAACCGGCGCTGACCCGCGCGTTGCAGCGCTGATTGGCGCCGGCGTCGGCGGCCTCACCGGTGCGGCGATCGGCAGCTACATGGACCAGCAGGAAGCTGAACTCCGGGCTCAGCTACAGGGCACTGGCGTGTCGGTGACCCGTGTCGGCCAGCAGATCATTCTCAACATGCCGTCCAACATCACTTTCGCCACCGACTCGGCGACCGTGCAGCCCAGGTTCAGCGAGACCCTGATCTCGGTTGGCCTGGTGTTGAAGAAGTTCAACAAGACGGTCATCGATGTCTATGGCCACACCGACTCGCAAGGGTCGGACAGCTACAATTTGGAACTGAGCCAGAAGCGCGCCACGGCTGTGGCAACCGTCCTCGCCAGCCAGGGCGTCGACCAGCGCCGCTTCTATATCACCGGCAAGGGTGAGGAGGATCCGATCGCTTCCAACGCCACTGAGTCCGGCCGCGCCCAGAATCGCCGCGTCGAAATTCAGCTCTCCCCCATCCAGGGCTGAGTTCACGAGCTCCTGCATCGAAGGCCTGGGCATCCCCGGGCCTTTTTCATTGCGCCGTAGTGCTCGCCGCCGGGGCAGGCGCCGGCGACCGGGTGTTGCTGGCCAGCAGCTGGAATCCGAGGAGGATCACCACCACGATCCCCACCGCGATCAGGCCGCGCTTCCACCAGTTGGTCGGCCCGGTGCCGCCGACCGTTTCCTCGACATCGCGGGACACCCGCAGCGTCGAGTTCTCCGGCAGTGAGATCGGTTGGCCGTTCTCGTCCATCAGCTGATCCACTCGCGCCACTTTGGGCGTTCGTCTCACGTCGGCACTCATCGCTTCTCCCTCCAATGGCGATCGAACAAGTGCATCCCCGCGGGCTTGGTTCCCTGAACGACCGCCTCAGTGGGCGTTCAGCGGCCGCAGGCGAGCTTCGGCCGCATCAGAAACCAAGGAAATCACACATGTTCCGTATCGCTACGCTCACCCTCGTCCTCGTCGCCGTTCTCGGCGCTTCGCCATCCTTCGCCGCCAAGCGCGGTGAGGGCATCCCGCGCAACTGCATCCTCGACCCCTTCACCAAGACCATGGTCTGCTTCAACTGATAAGCGACCCACCGGCAGGCGCGGGGCGATGCATCGCACCCGCGCCGCTGGCGACAATGACCCGCAAGCGACTCAGCCGCCGCAGACTCCATTACGCCCGCACGATGATCGGTGTTCCCACCGAGACCCGCGAGTAGAGATCGATCACGTCCTGGTTGATCAGCCGCACGCAGCCCGACGACACCGCCTTGCCGATGCTCCAGTATTCGCGCGTGCCGTGGATGCGATAGATGGTGTCGACGCCCCCGCGGTAGATATACATCGCTCGTGCGCCCAGCGGATTGTTGATGCCGCCGGGCATGCCGCCGGCGAACTCGCGTGTCTCAGGTTGCCGCTGCATCATCGAGGCCGTCGGATGCCAGGTCGGCCACTGCGCCTTCCGCCCGATACTGCCGCGCCCAGACCAGGTGAAACCGTCGCGCCCGATGCCGACGCCGTAGCGGATAGCGGTGCCGTTGTCCTGCACCAGGTAGAGGAAGCGCGCCGAAGTCTCGACCACGATGGTCCCCGGCCTTTCGCCGGTCGGGTCGTCCACCTCGGTCCTCAGATAGCGCTGGTCGACCTTGTTGAGATCGACGGCCGGAACCGGGTATCTTTCCTCGGGCATCGCGCCGTAGATCTGCAGGTAATAGGGCGAGATAATCGCCGGCAGCAGGTTGGGGACGGTCAGCTGGCGGTTGCCGATGGTGGTCGAACAGCCAGCCAGCGCCACTCCGCCGAAACTCGCCGCGCCCAACAGAAAGGCCCGCCGCGACGGGCCGTTATTGCCGATCGACTTTGTCTGCACGGAACCCGCCCCCTGAAAGGCTGCCCACGAGAACTGACTACTGCCTCAGCTTGCGCACCATTATGGCCGAGGCAAGTTGGCTGTCGATCAATTTATCGTTCGGCCCCATGCGGCTCGCGCCAGGTCGCGCAACTGCAGCGATTCCGCCCAGCGGTCGGTGAGGTCGGTCCCGTCGGCACCGGCGATGGCGTAGGGCTGCGGCCCGAGCTCGCACAGGAAGCTCAGTTCTGCGTCGGGGCCAGCCCGGTTCTTCCAGTCGGCAAAGCCGTTCCGCCACCAGGTGCTGAACTGCTCGAGCCATGGCGCATGCTGCGGGAACGACAGCGGCAATTGCACCTGCTCGCTGCTGGCGACCCGGCCATGAAAGGCCCAGCAATGCTCGAGGATCGTCATCATCTGCGCCTCGATTTCCGCCGATACCGGCAGCGCGATCTCGCGTCCCACCACGTAGTGCGAGAGGTCGCCGGTCAGTTTCAGCTCGGGCAAGGCAGCGATCAGGTCGAGGGTGAAATGCAGGTCGTTGGTCATCCGGTCGCGATGCGTCTCGACATGCACCGGGAATGGCACCTGTTCGCTCAGCCTCAGCCAGCCCTCGGCGACTCGCACCGCCTCGGCCAGTGTGCGCGGCCGAAGATTGGGCTGGATATTGATATGGTGCACGCCGTAGGCCGCGCCCCATTCGAGCGCCGGCTTGAGGCTGTCGATGTCGGTCGGAAAGCACAGGCCTTCGACCACCAATCCGGCGGATTTCGCCAGCCGGCCGGCCCGCTGCGCCATCTCGGCATCGACCCACTGAGTGGCGAAGCCGTCGAACCCGGCATCGGCAATGATCTCGACATTTGCCTCGAGCGAGCGTTCCGGCGGCGCGCCCTTGAGCCCGAGCATTGTCCACAGGGATTGGAGGACGAGAAGTTTCTGCATCGCGCGATACCCCCCTAGATCAGCACCACGCTTTCCTGCTCGTTTGGGTCGGTTCTGGCGATCAGTGCCCGCGCCATCCTGTTGGTCGGGTTGAACGGCTGATGCGGTACGCCGGCCGGGATATAGACATAGTCGCCCTCGTTGACGACATCGGTGAACTCGAGGTTCGGCCCGTGCCGGAACGAGGTCGAGCCCTCGATCTGGAAGATCGCCGTCTCATGCGCCTCGTGATAGTGCGGCTTGGCCTCGGCGCCGGGCGGGATCACCGCCATGTGCATGCAGATCCCCTTGGCTCCCGCTGACTCCGCCGAAACCCCGGCGAAATAGTCGAGTCCCTGCTTGCCGTGGAAGCCCTCGCCGCCCCGGATCACCTTGCACTCAGCCGCCATCATATGTCCTCCGCCAATCAGCGGCACCGTAGTGAACGGGCGTCACAGCAGCAAGACAGTGGTGGGTGTACTCCAGTTGGTGCGTGGGGCCACCCCCACCGAGCGACGCTAGTTCGCTTCGCTCACAAGCTTTGCTGCCCTCCCCACAAGGGGGAGGGAGACGCTGGAACCGAAAGCTTGCAGTCAGGTCTCCCTCCCCCTTGTGGGGAGGGATCAAGGGTGGGGGTGGGCCACACGCTCGGAGAACTCAACGCTCCGGCCCGCTCGGCCGCTGCGTCAGCACCACGTCCAGCTCGAGCAGCCGCCCCTGGCGCAACAGCTGCAGCCGCACCCGTCGGCCGATCGCGTCGGCAGTAAGCATGCGCAGCAGCGGTCCGGGTCCTTCGACCGGCCGGCCATCGAGGCTCAAGAGCACATCGCCCTCGCGCACTCCGGCCCGGGCCGCCGGGCCGTCCACGACAATCGAGTGCAGCACCGCTGCCGTCCGCGTACCGACATGCGCCGCATCGGCCACCCGCCGCGGCAGGTTCACCGTGTCGGCAGCGACGCCGAGATACGCCCGCCGTACCCCGCCATGCTGCAGCACTTCGCTCAGCACCAGCTTCACCGTGTTGCTGGCGACGGCGAAGCAGATGCCCTGTGCCCCAGCGATCATCGCTGTGCTGATCCCCACCACCTCGCCGAGGCTCGAGACCAGCGCGCCGCCCGAATTGCCGGGGTTAAGCGCTGCGTCGGTCTGGATCACATCCTCGATCGGCCGCCCCGACGGCGAGCGGAGGCTCCGCCCCAGCGCCGAGATCACCCCGGCCGTGACCGTCGACTCGAACCCCAGCGGGTTACCGATGGCGATGGCGATGTGGCCCCGCTTCAATTCGCTGCTGTCGCCCAGCGAAGCGATCGGCAGCGCGCTGCCATCGACCTTGAGGATGGCGAGATCGGTGTCCGGATCAGCGCCGAGCACCCGCCCGGCCAGTCGGTGCCCGTCGGGCAGCGCCAGGTGCACATCCTTGTGGTTCCCCACCACATGCGAGTTGGTGACCACCAGCCCGTCCTGTGACAGCACCACGCCCGAGCCGTGCCCCTTGCCGTCGGTCGTCACCATGCCGACCGCCGGCCCGACGGTCTCGGCGACCTCGGAAACCGTGAGCGAATACACATCGAGCAGGCGTTGGTCGGTGGAGAAGGGCAGGGGCTGAGCCATCGGTGATGCGCCGGCAGTTTCGGGTGCAGCGAATGTGGGTTTCGCCCCTTCGACGCGCGATCCTGCCCATATGGGGAGCTTTCGAGCCGCCGGGTCCGGGCGCAAGTTTTCGGCAACAAACGCAACCGGGCCACTCAACATGTCCTTCCCCGAACTCCAGGCGCTATCCGCTTCCCTCGCGGCGCTCACTGCCGGCGTCGCGCCCCGCATCATCGCGCTCCAGGGCCGCGATGGCCGCGAACTCTCGGGCTTCATCTGGGGCACCGGTCTCGCCATCACCGCCGACGAGGTGCTGGAGGGCGATGACGAAATCGCCGTACTCGGCGCCGACGGCAAGCCCGCCACGGCCCAGATCATCGGCCGTGATCCCAGTACTGATGTGGTGCTGCTCAAACTCGAAACCGGCGAGTTCGCCGACTGGACCCATGCCGCGCTTCCGGCCCCTGGCTCGCTCGCCGTGCTGATCGGTCGCGGTGAGGACTCGGTGTTGTCCGGCCTTGGCTCGGTCACCGAGGTTGGCTCGGCCTGGCGCAGCATGCGCGGCGGCGAAATCGATGCGCGCATCACGCTCGGGCTGCGGCTGTCGCCACGCAGCGAAGGCGGCGCGGTGGTGGCGCCCGATGGCAGCCTCATCGGCATGGCCGTCACCGGCGCCCGTCGCCGCACCATCGCCATTCCGGCTTCGACCATTGCCCGCTCGGTGGCAACCCTCAGCGAGAAGGGCTATATCCCGCGCGGCTGGCTCGGTGTCAGCCTGCATCCGCTCGCCGAGTCCGGTGGCGCGATCGTCGTCGGACTCGAGCCGGCGAGCCCGGCGGCCAATGGGGGCTTCCTTGTTGGCGACATAATCACCACATGGGGTGGAGCAGCGGTGCATTCGGTCAGCGATGTCGCCGATCGCCTGAACGCCGGTACCGTCGGCAAGACTATCAGCTTGGGAGTGCAACGCGGTGGCAGTGCATTGGAACTCGAGATCACTATCGGCGAACGTCCGCGGAGCTGAAGCTTCGGTTCCCCAGTCCGTCCTCGGCGGGCTGGTCCTCGGCGTCGCCTTCGATCTCACCGACCCGGCCCTCGAACAGGTGCTCCGCACCCTGATCGCCGGTCGGCATGATCTTTACGAAGCCGATGCCGAAGAGGCGGCGGTGACCATTACCGATCGCCCGGCGGCGCTGGGCGGCGTCACCGGGGCGCATCGCGTGCTGCGCGTCGGCGCCGACGAAGCGCGCCGCAACGCCATCGACAGCCTCGATCCCGGCCTGATCCTTGCCGCCGCCCTGCTGATCGGCGCCGGCTACGCGCTGGAGCGCGAAACGGTGGAACGCGCCAGCAACGAGCGGCTGCCCGCCTCGCTGCTGCCGCGCCTCAGCCAGCGCGAACGCCAGGTGGCGGAGCTCTTGGTCGACGGCGCCTCCAACAAGGTGATCGCCCGCGCCCTCGATATCTCGGTGCACACCGCAAAGTTCCACGTCACCGCCATCCTCGAAAAGCTCGGCGCCCGCAACCGCGCCGATGCGGTATCGATCATCCTGCGCGAAGGCCTGGTGGCGATCTGATCTAGCTGGAGCTAGCAGTCTGCGCCCCTCGCCCCTGAGGGGAGAGCATCTGTGTTTGCGGTCAAGCAGTTTTGGGTTGGTTAGGCTCCCAGCGGCGGTTCTGCGTGAGCAGGGTGTTTGCGAGCACGACGAGCTTTCGCATCACCGCGGT
>JAESGW010000364.1_pt1 | contig 56809 bp, 50 predicted proteins | sample 9269791 | NCBI WGS metagenome assembly JAESGW01 (sample SAMN16773120, study PRJNA677053) | algae metagenome | isolation source: Aphanocapsa lilacina HA4352-LM1 and co-occurring heterotrophs from near cave... | place: USA: Maniniholo cave, near Haena, Kauai, HI | collected 2009-07-28
CGCGATAATCGCCTCAAGTCGGCGGCGATCGCCCGGTGTAACCTTCACAACAATTCCTGCTCTCATACCGAGAGCTTGAACCGCTTCGGGCGATTTGGGAATCGCCTGAATGAATCAGACCACTAGCTGCTGAAATCGCCGCGATGTCGGCGCGCCCCCTCTCCCCGTTGGGGAGAGGGTTGGGGTGAGGGGCACTCGGACTCGTGGCACCTGGACCGCACTACTGAGGACCAATTTTCAGTTTCTGTCGTGTTCGACAACAAGCGCCCAGTGCCCCTCACCCTAGCCCTCTCCCCAACGGGGAGAGGGGACTTCACTTCGTCGCCAGATCCGTCATCTCATCCAGCGCCTTCGCGAACGGCGAGTTCGGCGTCACGTCCGCCCCATGCCGCGCGTAGATCGTCTTCGCCAGATAGTCCGCCGAATTATACGACAGCCACACCTTGTCCTGGTCGTCCTGCCAGACCAGCGCCTTCGGCGGCACGTCGATCGCCAGCAGCGGCGTCTTGATCATCACCGGCGTGCCGAGCTTCGGATTGCCGAACACGAGCACCGTGCGCGGCTTCATCGCGATGCCGGCCTTCTGGCCCGCCGCGGCGTGGTCGATCTCCGTGAAGAAGACGAATCCCGCGGCCTCCCGCGCCTTCACCGCGGCCTTGAAGCGCGAGATCGTCTCGTCGACGGAGTAATTGCTCGGCTTGGTGATGATGCCGTTGTCGGCCTGCGCCGGTACAGCCAGGAGCATCGCCGCCAGAAACACCATTCGAAATGCGGTCATGTCTGCCTCCTTTTGCTGCAGCATTCTGGAAATCGTTGACGGCCGAATGAGGGCAACTGCGTGCCCGTTTCGCCGACCCGGCGGAGGATCGCCCAGGTGATGCTCTGTTGCCTTAGCGCAGGCGAATGCCGGCTCCCCCATTTGAAGGGTGCGCGCAGGAATCGTTTCGCGTCAGGTTTGCGGCATGGTCTGTTGGCAGATAGGGCATGATCCCGAAAAGTGGATACCGGTTTTCGGACAAGATCATGCCCAAACAAAAAGATAAGCGACGAGTCTGATTCAACTTCGTTGAATCAGACTCTAGCGGATTGACAACAAGGCGAGGCAAACATGATTGCGTTCTCCAGAGTACGCTTGGGCGCATTCGTCGCATTCGTTTGCTGCTCGACATGGAATGAACAGACGCACGCTCAGAACGACACTGCCATGCAGCTTGCTCCCGGGGGCGAGCTTCGCGCCGCCTTGATAGCCTCCAATCCCGTTCTGGTGACGCGCGGACCTGATGGCCAGCTCGGCGGTGTGTCGCTCGAGCTCGCGCGCGCACTCGCCGCAAGGCTTGGCGTCTCCGTTCGCCTGATGAGTTACGAAAATCCGGCGCGCTACAACGAAAGTCTGGGCAAGGATGAATGGGACGTTGGCCTTGCCGCCCGCGATCCTTCGCGGGCGGAGCATCTTGCCTTCAGTGACGTGTTCATGGAGGTTGACAATGGCTACGTAGCCCGTCCGGGTCTCTCGTTGAAAACTGCGGACGAAGTCGACCGTGCGGGCATCAAGGTCGCAGTGGCGCAGGGCTCGGCGCCAGACGGATTCCTGACCCGCACGCTGAAAAGTGCCGAAATCGTGCGTGTCCCTGGCGGGCTCGCACCGGCACGGGAGGTGCTGGCCACTGGTCGAGCTGATGTGTATGGCGAAAACGTCCATCTGGCGCACCGAATTGCGGCGGAGCTGCCGGGTGCAACGGTTCTCGACGGGCGATTCAATCTGGTCCAGATGTCGATTGCGGTGCCAACGCAAAATGCTGCCGCGCTCTCGATCGCGAATGAGTTCGTGCGCGATGCAAAGCGCGATGGACTGATTGTTCAGGCTATCGCGCGCGCTGGTCTGCGCGGTGTGCGTCCTGCGCCTTAGCCTTTTTGCCGAATTGGAATGATGAGTGCCGCTTCCCTGCCGCGCAGCGGTTTAGTGCAGGAATCGTTTCGCGCTCAAATTTGCGGCGCTTTGCAAACAGCAATTTTCAACAATGACACAGCAAAGGTGCATTCGTGATTTTTGAGATAAGCCCCCATGTCCGCCTCGAGTGCTTCGAGCGATGGTCGGCCCGCGCCACGCTGATCATCCCCCCGCGCGCCTCCTTGCCCACAGCGTTCACGCCGGCGACATGCCCGCTGGACGTATAGCCGTGCACCACCAGGATCGCGTCGTCGACGGACGGCGCCAGCGTGCCATGGGTCTCGTACGCCAGCTCGCACACGGCAAGCCGGCCGCCTTTCTCGAGGGCGAAGTCTTCGGTCGCGAAGGTGCGGTTCTCGACGGCTGAAAGCGTGGCCATGGTCTGCTGCCTGATGCTTGATGCGGTTCGGCGCAAATCGGACATCACGGCACGCGCGGAATGCAAGGTGGCGAGGCGCAAGAGCGGCATTGCGCGAACCTCGCTGGGACGATTTCCAAGGAGCCAATCCGCCACTTCCAATGATCTTGCGCGACGTCCGCGCAGCACCTACTTCACCAGAAGTCCACGGCACGAGCCCGCGCGGCCGATTAACGGACTTGGGTCTATGATCTAGAAAAAGCTACGGGGTGATGCCCCGTCCTGCCGGACGTAAAAAGGCGACATAATCTCTGGTGGCGTGACTGCCACCGCTCGGTGGGCCAAGTCCGAGCAAAGCGATCCCTGAAACAAAAAACAGCCCTTACGGGCTGCGGGATCGCGCGAATGAAAACCCTCGGTTGGGCAGCAATTCTTGCCACTATCAGCAACGATTTTCTCACCATCACGGCGCTTGCGCTGTTGGTCGCGGGAGAAGTCATCATCACGTATTTGACGAACCGAAAGTGAAGCTACCGCCAAGGGCGATGCCGACGCCCTTGGCGGTTTCGTCTCGCTTATAGACGGCGGCGGAATGGGCTGGCCGGTGGTGTTGGTGCCGGTTCTTCTACTTTTGCCGCTGGAGTTGCCGCGATGCCGGCCAGGTCGCCAATTGTCAGATCGGACAGCTTTATCCCGCCCAATATCCTCTTCTTCAGTTCGTCCGAGACGGTGAAGCCGTCTTCATCGAGCAGGTGCGTCCGAAGCTCTGTCCCGAACTTCGCTTTGAAGAGATGCATGATCTCTTCCGACGAGAGCTTCAGTTCCATCCGGTAGTTGCCGGAGTAGTTGAGCTTCATACCCCAGTCGATGCTGACTTCTGTGAAGCCTTTGAAAACAACCGGCGGCACATCGAACGAGATGCGCCGGGTGTGATCCTTGCTGACACTCGCGTTTGTCAGATCGTGTTCGACGAGGGTGTTGTCACCCATATTCCTATTCCAACCGCGCGCCGTGAGTTTCATTTCCAAGGCTCCTTATGCTTTGTATGATTCCCGCATTGTTCCAAATTTGGACCCATTTTAGGTCTATACTTAGCTTAATGCGAGTGAAAACGACCACGCGGGCCGCGCTGCCAGCCTTATGTCTGTTTAGCGGTAAAATAATGCCGTAAGCCTTGAAAGATGGAGGGTTCTGCCCTCGATCGACGGAGGCAAAGCTTGCGGACGCAACGCCAGGGGCAATCTATTGGCCGCCCGCTGATCTCTCACCCCCATCGGACAATCCGCTTGAGGACGTGCCATCGGATATTGCGGGTACGCGAAAACTTCAGCGCATCGATCAATGCATAGAGATCATTTGCCCGCCGCCGAACGGCATTCGTGGCTGCCAATGGCTGCACATCCGCCCGCTATTGGCGCTCCCTCCCCAAATGCAGCGTTTCACCAGATTTTCCTGGACTCTTTATTGCCGATAATTTACGAGAAATATTGTGCGCTATTTTCCAGGCGAATATGGGACCGTTAGGAGACGCGGAGTGCTAGAAATGCTTACTCAAAAGCCTAAGGGAAAGGCCGAAAAGCGCGAAAAGTTCGTCGAGTTGGCCGAAAGCCGGACCAGGAACGCCATCAAAGCCATTCGCGTGATCGCCAAATTGGGTAACCGCTCGGCCTACGAATACACCGAGGCCGACGTGAAGAAGATCGCCAACGCTCTCAACCGCGAGATCGATGCCCTGAAGGCCCGGATGCTTCAGTCAGGAACAAAGGATTCGGTCGACTTCAATCTTTAGTTGCGTGATAACCTTACGCTAAACCAAGGAGATGGGAATGCCGACCAACGCCCCCGACCTCTTGTCGCGGCTGATGAACGCGCGCACGACGGCTCAGATCGAGGCGATTTTGTCCGGCCTGCCGATTGTGCCACCGGAGCAGTATCAGTGGCTCTCGGCGGATGAGCAGTCCGGTCCCTGGCAGCCCGGCAAGCTGCATTGGGTTCCTGTCGGCCGCGACCGCGGCAACGGCGGCCGCATCAAGCTTGCGGGCGAGCCCATGAATCCCTTGGCTGAGCGCCTGGTCAACGGGATGGAATCGTTGATCGAACTCGCTCGCCTTCGCGAATTGATGTCGGACTCCACCGCGATCATGCCACTGAATCCACGCGACGCGGTGATGCGCTACTTCGGCTTTCCGCGGTTGGATTCAATCGAGCGACTGGACGACGAGGAACGCAAAGAAAAGAGCGCGCTGGCAGACAAGGTCCGCAAGAACCTTTCCATCGCCCTTTACTTCGAAAAGAAGGTGAAGGAGTTCGCTGTCACCGTGCGCGACCACGGCATGGGCCAGTCGCCCGAGAACGTCCACCGGACGTTGCTGTCCCTGGGCCGCACCGATAAGGCCGACAAACCGTACTTGATCGGCGTCTTCGGGCAGGGCGGTTCCTCCGCCTTCTCCATCGCGAAATTCTCGATTGTCATTTCCCGACGCGCGCCCGACATCCGCAAGCCCGGCGAACATGCCGGTGTGGGATGGACTATCGTCCGCGAGATCCAGCCGAAAGGTCGTCGTGACCCCTACTTCGCGTATCTCGCCGCAAGCGAGGACGGCAGCGTGCCGCGCATTGATGAAATGCACGGGGCCAGCTTCGGGCAGGGCGCGTACTTCAACCACATCGCCTACGATTTCGGCGCGTCCGATACATCCATCGCACGGTTGATGTATCAGTCGCTCAATCACGTGCTTTTCAATCCGGTGATGCCGTACGAGCTCTACGCGCTCAAGGACTCACCCGATCCGATGAAGGGTACCGCGCAACGCCTCACGCAGCGGGTGCGCAGGTTCAGCTCAGGCCTTGCGCTCGACAAGTCTTTCGCCGCGCTGCCGGTACTGTGAAAGGGGGGCATTTTGGAAACAGCTGTCAAAGCACCGGCGTTCGACTTCGACAATCTCCCTATCGACGATCTCGGCACCATCTCCATCCGTGTGTTCGTCCTGCCGCCCAAGCCCAAGAAGGGATCGGAGAAGCAGGCCGCGCTGCCACTTGATGCAGAAGCGGGCGAAGAGTTCATGCTCGACGAAAAGGGCGCGACCCCCGTCAGCAGCTACCTCGAAGCCGGACGCGGCAAGCGCTGTATCGTCTATTTGGTCAACGGCCAGCGTCAGGAGTTCGACGACAACGGCTTCATCGTGCAGGACCTGGGCTTCCGGTATCTGCGCGCGCGCATGATGATCATGATCGACGTGGACGGCCTCGCTCCTGAAGCGATTGGGCGGCTCATGCAGGGGTCGCGGCAGGGCTTCTACCGCGGCGCCGTGCGGGAGGCGATCACAAAGCGGATCATCGCGACATTGAAGGACGATCCAGATCTGGTCCGCCTTGAACAGGAAGCCGAAGAGGCGGTGTCCGAACTGTCCGCGGGCGACGAGAAGGTCAAGCAGACGCTCGACCAGCTGATCGACGCGCACCATGACAAGGGCCACTCATTCGTTGAGGGACTCGGCTCCGCCGGTGACACCAACACTGGCGACGAGTTGGGCTTCAAGACGGTGAATAAGGGCGGCGTGGTCACGTTACTGCCGCCGGACGTGGGTCAGGGCGCGGATTATCCGGTGCTCACGTCGCAACCGGCAGCGTCCATCATCCGCCTGCGTCCGAACACGCTGCGTGAGATCGCCATCAAGTCCATCCCGTCCGGACACTGGGCTGCGATATCGCAGTTCGTTGTCGACGGAGATTCCAAGGTGCTTGAGCTGAACGTCAAGCGCGAACGCCTTGATGACCAGGGCAAGCTGACGCTTCTGTTCAACGAGCCGAGCGACTTCGACAACGACGAGTATCCGGTGCGCGCGACGGTGAAGGTAACCGCGCGCTTCAATGGCATCGCTGAACCCCGTCGGTTGGAGCTGTCCGTCCTGATAAAGCCCGACTCCGATAAGCCGGAGCCGAAGCTGCTCGACGATCCGATCAAGCTGAAGGTCACGTCGAGGCAGCCGGTACAGCTGCGTCGCGGCGACACCGACACGCATGTCCGGCTTCGCTGGGACGGTAAGGATCGACTGATCACCGACGATGTCCCGACATGGAAGATGTCGGGAAAGCTCGTCGGACACGCCGGTCAGCAGCCGGAAATGAATTTTTCCGATCCGTCAGCGGGGCGCTTCAGCCTGCTCGTTTCACCGCGGCCGGAATGGCAGCCCGGCGAGCGGCTTACCTTCGAGGTTGTTGCCACAGGACCGCGCGGACGGGAGCTTGTCACCTCGTTCGAGGCTGATGTTGTCGATCCGCCCGCTCCCCCCGAGAAAGAGGAAAAGGGGCCGCGCCTGGTTGACGGTGACTTCAAGACCGGCTCGATGCGTCGCCCGCCCTATGAACTGAAGACCATCACGCGCGACGAGTATGCGCAGCCATGCTGGAACGCAGAGGAGTGGACCGACGAGGATGCGGGCGCTTTCCTCATGCCGACCGAGCGGGCCCCGCTCATCCTGATCATCAATCAGGATATGGCCGTTCTTCGCGATTTCCGGCAGGCGCTGGCGAAGCGAAACACAGAGCAGGACGTTCAGCGCAAGTTGAACAAGTACACCTCGCACATCGCCTTCCACCTATATCAGATGTATCAGGAGACCATGGGCAAGAAGGACGACGACGTGGATGCAGCCGACGCCGCACGCCGCGCTGAAGTCCGGCGCGTCGCGATGACGATGATCAAACTGATGGATGTTGCAGAGAAGTGACGACTGCGGCAGCGTGTGCTTGAGACGCGTTGCTTCGTTTATGGAACAGCACTACCTCTTGAGACGCGTTTGTCGTTCCGCGTTGCGCGCTGTACCAGCGGCGTCCCGGCACGCTGCGCCATAGGCGGCCGTCACCCTCGTCTTTGAGTTTTGGCAAGAGCATCTCGCTTAAGCCAGCTTCTTCCATCGCTTCGAGGTAGCGGGGCAGCTGCCAGTCCGGCGCCGAGAACGCGACCATCTGCACGACGATAGTGTCTTCGTCGGCGAGCGACGTGACCGACGACATCGACGCCTTGATGTTCTCGAAGTAGGTGCGCAGTTCGGGGTTCTTACGGTCGCCCATCGTGTAATAGCTCAGGCCCGAGCCATCGAGCTTGTTGGCGATCATGAAAGGAACCGGCGTTTCCTTCCGGCCGTCGACCTGCCAGCGGTGATAGAGAACATGAACGCCGGGATACGGCGGCGACGTGACGACCAATCGAGGCGCGCGCAATGCGCGTACCGCAGCCTCTTCTTCGACACCGGCAGCGCTACGGCGGAGAATGGTAACCGGCTGGTGACCATTGATCTTCACAGCCGCACGCAGTTCGCGCGCTCCCTCGACCATGTCAGTAGCGGTAACCTGCAAGATCCTGCGGAAATCTGCGACCGTGGCGCGCTTGCTGCGGCCATCCAGCGCCCATTGCGCCGTACGCAAAACGACGCAGCGCCCAAACGCTTCGAGCCGCGGAGTGCCCAGCTTGATGGCGCTTGAAAGAGATTGCTCAATCGCCTTCCGAAGCCGCCAGCGCGTCGAATGGTCGAGGTGCTTGTAGTAGCCAAGCTCTTGATAGTCCGTCAGAGGGGTCGAGGGCTTATGAATGTCCACAGATGACGCTACACGCTTTGCCCAGCGCTCAAGCGTATCGAGTTCCGCTTCGGAAAAGATGGTGCATTTGATGCCGGCTACAAACTCGGCGAGCGTACTGATATCCACTCCTACGGCTTCTCGGCCGGCGGCGAGCGCTTCGACCAGTGTCGTGCCTCCGCCGACATGAGGATCGAACACAAGATCCCCTGGCATAGTGAAGGCCTGAATTGCCGCGCTGGCGAATACGGGAGAGAAGCGAGCCGGGTATTTATAGAAGCCGTGCGTCAGCCCGCTCACCGGCGAGGAATCGCGGGCAGCGGTGATCAGCGCCGCCTGGACGTCGTTAGATTGAGGCAAGTACATGCGGGCCGCGGCTTTCATACATTAGTAACCATAAGCAGCAGGTTCGGTTAATGGGTCGTAAACGCCTACACGCACGCAGTCGAATTGATCGTCAGCGACGCAAGGTCGTGCGATTTAATCCCGACAGAAAATGAAAGAGCAGCGCCACTTGTCTTGATCCGCAACGCGGACACTTCAGCCGGGATGCAAGATGGGAGAGCATAAATGGCGTGCGCCGTGTCCACGCGGGGGGGGGGGCTGAGGTCGAGTTCATGGCTGTGGATGCACTCCCGCACTGACTTCACTCGCTTACCGTGCGTGCACCGCGCGGTGACTCGCCATCCAAGCTACCGGGCATGGCTACCATTTCGATGAGAACAAAACAAGCACATCAGTTTTTCGATTCCGATCCAAACTATCATTGTGAATGTATCGATGTATCGTTACAATAGTTTATGTCGGCAACGAAGCCGTCGAATCTCACAGGAGAGTAAAATGATGCCTCAAATCAACGTTTCTCAGTCCTTGTTCACGCAGCTTCAGGCAATCGCTGAACCGTTCGTCGATACCCCCGAAACTGTCATTCAGAAGTGCGTGGAGTTCTATCTCTCTAACGCTACAGGCCATAGATCCACAGCCAAGGCAGCCGAGGCGCCCCCATCTGCCTCCGATGGGGGGTACATGGTGGTCCACCCTGACGCTCCGCCCGACCTCACGTTCACCCGCCCTATGTCGATCGACCTGCAGGGCAAGACGTTCGATAAGGGCAGTCTCTATTGGAATCCGCTTCTCTTCGAACTCGTTCGCATCGCAGGGATGAAGGGAGTCAAGGGCGACCAGCTTAAGCAGATGCTTCTTTGCAACTTCGTCGATGGTGAAGCCAGCGCCGCTCAGGGCTATCGCTTTATCAAAGAGGCTGGCCTTTCCGTGCAGGGTCAGGCCGCAAATCCTGCGTGGAAGACGATCTATCACCTGGTCAAGACGCTGGGGTTGACACTCGACGTGGTGTTCATGTGGGAGGACAAGCCCAAGTCAGCATTTCCTGGCAAGACTGCCCGCATGAGGTACATGCCTTGATCAGTTAGGCTGCTTCCATTGTACGAAACCGGAAATTATGGACGCACGGCGCTTTAGGCAGACGATGCCGACGGTCGTTTGGGGCGGAGCGCGCGCCCGGACGACCTTGGTGCAGCAGCCAGCGAGGTGAAAAACGCCCGCTTCAAAAGAAGTAGTGCTGCTTCATCGAAAAGTGACCATGGCAACCGCCACGACATTAAGTTGCCATAGCTTTGCAAGTCCAACGCCATAGTAAATCAAAGTCTTCAGGCCGGCCTGCCGTCCGTGAAACCGGGGGCCATGTAGTCCAAACCAAACGCCTGGCGACCGGTCGCCCGCCGCCACGATGTGCGGGCATATGTTGATGTCGGTCTATGGCGAGACCAGGTTCGCCATCCGCAGCAGCCCGGAAGGGATCGCCGTCGTGTGCTCGACCTCGAAGGAGCCCGCGATCGAATGCGTCGGCGTCCAGATCACGTCGATCTGCTAGATCGTCAGCAAGGTGAGGTCGCAAAGCTGAGCGGGAGGCGAGCGCAGAGTTCGCGCGGCCGGCAAAAGAGGCCGCAACGCACAAGCCTCAGGTCATCCGTTCAGCACGCAATTCCGCACGAACTTCCGCCGCTCTGGCGCTATTTCGTTCAAGCCGCGCTGCGAGGCCATGCGGGCGCACATCGGAAAGCGCGGGCTATCCATGATGGCGCCGCGACCTCCTCCACCGTCGCCGCGTCGCGCCCCCGGCATGGACTCCTGCCCAGTCGCGCACGAAGAGTCCGCGAGCCTGAAGGAATTAGAACCTTCCGCTGCCTGGCGCGCATGCTCCGGCACATGCAAGTGAATCAGTTTGTGGTTCTTGCAACCAACGGTAAGCATTGAGGGTTCGCGCCGATCGACGTCCTTTGCATCGTGAGATGGTCATCTGGAATTCTGTCCGTGCTATCATCGCGTTTGATTCGCCGGGGGCATCGCCAAGGGATCTTTCATGGGGTCTTTCAGCAAGCGAAAGTTCAGTCCCGCTGCCGTCATCGCGTTTTTCAGCAGGCCGAAGCCTGGTCCGATCGAGCGTCTTGAAATCGTCCTGAAGGACAAGCAGGCCCTGCGTGAGGGCCTGGTTCGTCGGCTCGACACCGCCGAAATGTTCGCGTCCGACAAGCGACAAGCAGGCGAGCGGCTGGCGCTCGACGGAGCATCCGACGAGGCGCTCGGCTGGGCCGAGGCTGCGACGCGCGTTGCCGAGGACCGTGCCCGGACGCTGCGCGCCGCCCTGGCGCAGCTGGATGAGCAGATTGCCGACACCGAGCGCGCGTTGCGCACGGCCGCCGAGCAACGCTACCGCGACTCGGTGGCTGACTGGCTCGAGGCAAGGGCCGCGGCGATCGCGCGGGCGGCCCCCGGATATGATGCCGGCTCGTCCGCGCTGATCGAGGCTGTGACACAAAGCACGTCGGCGCTGCCAGACGCCAGCAGCCTCGCAGCGGACCTGGAGGCGATGCGCCTTGAGGTCCGCGCGGCTGTGGAGCTGATTTCTGCGGAATTGCGAGCTGCCGCGACGCGCACGCGTTCAGGTGAGGCGAGAATTGCAATCCAGGCTTCGCCCGAGGCGGCGGCGCGATCTCCGACGGAATCTGCGGAGGTTGCCGCATCAAGGATTGCAAGGTCCGCCGTCAGGTCCGTCCTGCGAGCGAGGCCGACAGCGGCCGGCTCGGTCGACCAGCTTGACGCCGGCGACAAGCCTGAAGGCCAGTCGAGCAAGGCTACAGCGGAGTCATCGAGCGAAAACGATGCGAAGCTGATCAAGCATCATGCGGCTGCATGAACGGACGGCGGCGCCTTGACCAGATTCTGTCAGTAGTCTTCGAATTCTCATAAATCAGAAATTGCCATTCCTTCCTGGTAGGAATATACAGTCCTCGTCCAGCCCCGATGGGAGAGCGAGTGCGCTAATCGTCAGCGTCTCGGGGCGGGATGCGACGGGTCCGTCGCGGTGCCGGCCCCCTCGTCGCCGTTAAGGAGCGGCGGCGAAGGGGTGACGACCGGTGCCGAGGGCGGACGGCCCAAGCGGTCCAGTAATCCGGGAATTCCCCAGGATTTCAGTCAAGTGAGCCAGAGACTGGCTCCGCTGGATTCGGCAAGCCGTTAATCCGGCGCGTGCGGAACGCAGGCGAAGGCTTCGTTTGTGGTCCGGTTCAGTCCAGCGATGGGCTGAGCCATCGCCGTGTGCCGATGCCTCGGCACACGGATAGCCCGGATGCGACAAGCATACGGGAGCCGCGGGCGCGGCCTTTCGCCCTGTGTTCCGCACGCCCTCTTTCCAGGGGAAGTGCAAAGAATGACCGGCATGCCCTGGGGCCGGAGTGAACACGGGGCGACGACGCGCGTCTGGATGTCAGCGTGCGCCAGGTTGTTTGACAATTGAATAGAGTACGAGCGCCTCACCCGTTCAGCACGCAATTCCGCACGAACTGCCGCCGCTCCGGCGTTGGCTGGTTCAGGCCGCGCTGCGAGGCCATGCGGGCGCACATCGGAAAGCGCGGGTTCTCCATGATGGCGCCGCGACCTCCGCCACCACCTCCGCCACCGCCGCCACCGCCTCGCATGCCGCGGCCCGGCCCCGGCTCCTGCATCGGCTCGGCAGCCGGCTCCCTTGCTGCCGTCGCAGGCGCCTGGCGCTTGGTCACTGCTCTCGCTGGCGGCCGCGGTGAGGCCGGCGCCGACGCAGCCGCCGGGGCATGCAGGCCGGCGTTCAGCGTCCACACCGGCAGCATTTCCATCAGCGATACGCGGCCGGTCGTTTCGACGACGCGCAGCTTCAGCGTGTTGCCGGCCGTCAATGTCGCCTCGAACGCGGAGCGCGGCGACGAGAAAGCAAGCGTGTTGTCGGTGATCAGGCCGTGCAGCGGCAGGTTTCGCGCCGGAAACTGGTTAGGGCCGCCCCGCGGCGACGCGGCCACGATCCAATGGCCGCCGGCATCGCCGGTCTCGCCGACCCCGGTGATGATGATCATCCCCTGCACCGGTCCGCCGTTGAAGCCGACCGTGCTCGCCCATATGCCGATGAATCGTCGCAGACGATCGGGAGGGCTGCCCGCAGGGTCGAAGGCGTAGTCAGGCACCGGCAGTTTGTGCCGCGTCGCGATCGCGCTCACCCGCGCCCGCGCGATCTGATCGAAGCGATGGTCGGCCGCGCGCAGCGAGTCCTGCGGCACCAGCGCCGCAACCTCCGCGCCCGCGGCGGGATCCGCCGCAAGCCAAAGCGGCTCGAGCTCGACCTTGAACGTGCCGCCCGTGCTGCTGGTCGTCAGCCGGAGCCGTCCGTCCGGCGCAAGCTCGGCCGTGTGCACCGCGCGGTCACGAAACGCGAACCTGTTGCCGACAACCCTGGTCGTAAACGGCGTGGCGTAGGCCGGATTCTGGTTGGCCCCTGTTTTCGAGGGCGGGCCGCCGAAGGAAAAGCCGCGCAGGCTTCCGTCTTTGCCGACCGACGTGGCGATGATCATCACTTGCCGCCCCTGGCCATCGCTGTAGCCGATCCGGCTCGCCCACGCGCCTGAAAATCTGCGCAGCGCGGGCGCCGTGTCGGCTTCAGGCGGCGTGATCTCGTAAGCCGGCAGCTTGATCTCGTTGCGTGCGGCGGCCTCCGCCACGCGCGCGCGGTCGTCCGCGCCGAATGTCCCGCCGATCCGCGGCGCCTCGCGCGAGGCGGGCGCAAGGGGAGGGCTCGGCGGGCGATCGGCCCGGGCCGCGACACGCTCGCGCTCCTTCCGTGCGAGGTCGGCGACATAGCCGTCCTTGTGGCGGGCGAGGAAGGCGTCCCAGCCGTCAACCGTGCCGAGCTTTTGCGCCATGGCGAAATCGCTGCGTGCCACCTGGCCGGCCTGGTCCGCAGTCGGCAGGACCTTCGCTGACAGCGTCACGACGCTGCCGCCGAGCGAACCATAGACGAACGGCTCCTGGCCGCTTCTCGACTTTGCAACGACGTCGTCGCGCACGCGTCCGAGCGCCAGGCGCACATCGAGGCCGGGCTCGACGAGATGCGCGAGCAGGGCCTCGGTGAACGGGCTGTGCGCGCCGTCGCCGTCTTGCGCCACCGAGCCCGCCTTGGCCGCGAACGCGATCAGCGTGTTGGGCCGGCTCGGCTCCACCTGCGCCAGCCCGCGCGACACCGCCCGCGTCGCCACCGTGCGCTTCATGCCGGCGATGAACGGGTTGTCGCGGCAGGCGTCGAGGATCACCAGCCGCAGCCGGCGCGCCGGCTCCAGCACCTGCAGCACCCGGTCGAGCGACAGCGCTTCGTCCTGCGCATCGAGGTCGGTCGCAAGTTTCGCATCGACCGGGATCAGGTAGTTGATGCCGTCGACCTCGATGCCGTGTCCGGCGAAATAGACCACGGCCACGTCGGCATCCCGGGTCTTGGTCACGAAGCTGCGCATCGCCAGCCGCAGTTCGGCGTTGCTCAGGTTCTGATGCTCCTCGACGGCAAAATCCTCGTCGCGCAGCAGCGCCGCGATCGCTTTTGCGTCGTTCTGCGCGTTGGCCAGCCGCGGCACGTGCTGATACTGCGAATTCCCCACCACCAGCGCAACACGGCCAGCAGCTGACGCCTGCGTCGTCAGCGCGAGAAGGGCAAGCAATGCCGCGAGCGCAAGTCGCATGGGGGCACCGGTGGCGAACTTGAAATAAATCGACAGAACCCAGCAAGTAAACGCCATGTGCGGCCGAAGCTCAAGCACGCTGCAACAGCGCCGAATTCGGCGCGCCCCCTCTCCCATCGGGAGAGGGTTGGGGTGAGGGGTTACAGATTCTCGTGTGCCCGTGCCCCTCACCCTAGCCCTCTCCCCAACGGGGAGAGGGGACTTCGCCGAGTCAGCCGAGATGCAAAGCGTCGCAAAACGCTCAGTCGTCGACAAAGCCTCCGTCATAGGCCGAGGCAATCAATCCGAGGGAGGCACGAAACGCCTCTCCATCTCCGTTCTCCAGACGAACGCCACTCAGTTCGCAGCCTCGTTGCAGAATCGCCGCAACAACATCCTCGTCCAGCAGAGGCAAGCTCGCCCAGAATCCGCGCTCGAGGCATTGCGCCAGCACATGGTCGGGATGAACGTCATTCTCCCGCGCACGGCCGATTTCGTACATGTGGAGCACGGCATCCCACGGCGCCCGCTCGGTCGGCATCCTGGCCATCAAGTCGTCGCGTTCTTCGGCCACATAGAATCGATTGAGCGTGTCGAACAATGCAAAGCGATACCCGTTCGCCAGCAACAGATGTTCCCACTTCTCCCACGTTGCTTCGCCTGATCCCGGCGCAATGGCTTCGATCACGACGATGCCGGGCCGGAAGCGGGTCCAGTCTGCGCCGGCAATGATCTCTCCTTCGGCGCCTTCCGCGTCGATCTTCAGGAAATCGATCGTTTTCAGACTGTGCGACTGACAGAGCTGGGCAAGAGACACCGACTTCAGCCGTAGCGTGCGGAATGGCTCCTTGGCGGCGCCGGCGTAGTCCTTCACTGTGGTCGACAGCCCGTGCAGCCGATCGAACACGTAAAAATCCAGCTCTTCATCTCCGCGTCCGATCAAGGACTGCACGAGCGAATCCCGCGACCGAAGCCTGCGATGCAGCCGGGCCAGGTTGTCCTGGGGCTCGACGACGACACCGGACCAGCCCCGCCTGTAAAACCAGAAGCTCACACTTCCTGCGATCGGATGACCCGCCCCGATATCGATGTAGGTTCCACGCTCCTGGCCCGCGAAGGCCAGCGAGAGGTGGTAGTCCTCCATGTTCTGCGCGTATGAGAGCGGCCGTGTGTGCGTCATGTCATCGATCCCAATTCCAGACATCAAGCGCAGCGAGTCTTACGCCTTTTTGCGGCGCGGTGACGCATCGGCATGGGACGCGGGAACTAACAGCGCCGCCGCGCCTTCCCAAGCATGTCGGAAACAGCCACAGCCGTCGCCTCGGACCAGGAGCTTATGCTCGCGCGCGCGTTCGAGCGTGCGTGGGACTCATTCATCTCCGCAACCGGCGCGCACGCCGACACCGCCGAACTGGGTCCCCGCCGGAGCCTGTCATCGGGCCGCGCTTCGCGCGGACCCGTTGGCGGGGACGACGGCTGAAATTGCGGATGCGGTTTTGCCAACCTGAACTCATCACGATCAAACATTAAGTCTTGGCAAGGTTCGTTGCCACACCAACGCGCAGCCCTATATCGGCGTCAGGGCCGGTGAGTAGCCTCCACTTAGTACCGGCTTGGGCGCCGCGTTCCGAGATACGCCCCTGTCTCGGTCGCGGCGTTCGCGCGTTTGCATGCATCGCGCAGCAGCGACTACTTGTCCAGGGTGTGCTGGTACGCGCGCAGCCGCTTGATGAGCTTCTGCTTGAACTCCAGCTCCACTTCGGAGAGGTGGCCCGCCTGCTGCAGTGCTTCGACGCGAGCCTCGTGCTCTTTGATCTTGTGCTGCTGCTCGGCGATGTGCCGCATTGCAATTTCCACGCGCGTCCCTGCCATGACACCCCCGCGGAGCTTGTGATTTGCGCCTGAGCATAAGCCCGATGTTTGACTTCCGGGTTTTCCGCAATCGCCGTGTTTGTCTCAAATCGGTTACGCGTGTCGGTTGCCAGCGGGCTTCGAACAATTTCCCCGACTAACAATATCCCCGACTAGAGGCATCACACTCTAGCCGGGGCACTCAGCCGTCGGTCAGGGGTAGGATCTGACTTCGGCTTCCCTGACAACGCACATCAGACAGTTGGGTTGCGATAGCGTGTGTTTCCAAGTGAACATTCGCAGTGTCCAGTTTTGAACCAGCGCGCTGCACCGCAAGGCGCGTTTGGTGCATCCTTACCACTGCGGATGTTGCGTTGCTCAGTTCAGAACAAAAGGAGGATCACCAGGAGCCAGGTGCCAGCGCAGAAAGCGACAACCAGCCAAAGCACAATTCTTTTTCGGACGACCCAATCGCTCCGCCCCGCAGCCGGCACACCGGCCGCTTTGCTTTCGTCTCGCCGAGGAAAAGGCAATTCAGCCATCGTACGCAACACATTCTCAAAATGACCAAAGATCGACGAAGTATAAAGTTGCGGAGAGGGGCGACAAGGTCCGATGTAGAACGCTTTCCACGAGCGATGACTCAGTGGCGCGTCATGCCCGGGCTTGTCCCGGGCATCCACGCCTTTCTTGGCGTCGCAAAGACGTGGATGGCCGGGTCAAGCCAACAGGGGCCTTGTTCAAGGCCCTCATCGACGGATTGGATGGTGTCGCCGTTCGCGAGGTTCAAATTCGCTTGACCTGTCACCCAGGTAACAGCGCGCCCGGCCGCTCCGGCAGTACGATCCCCCAGTCGATTGGATAATCCCATCGAGAAGGCGGCCAAATCGGCAGATTACCGCCTTCCATGGAAGGAGTTGCCGACCTTCGCGGTTCCTCGGCTTCGCTGTAAACGGTACGGATCACGCTAATGTTCACCCTTCTGCTTGCAATGGTGATAGCCTTCCAGTTGCTGACCGCAACCTCGGCCACTCCGCCGCCTGCGGCACCAAAAGCCCAGAAGTCGATCGCAGCGCCGGCAGCAATACGAGCCTGCTAGAAGACATACGCACGTAGACGGCTCGCGACATGAACTGATGCCAACTGCCAGTCTCCCCGGTCCTGAAGGAGGACGTCATGGAGAATCCCACCAACAAGAAGAACCCGGAGCGGAATCGCGATCCACTCACCAAAGTGACCGAGGAAGAGCAGCGAAAGCATGCGATGGCAGAGCAGGAGGCGCAGGAAGCGCCCGCCATCGCCAGCGACGAGATCCTCATCAGGACGAATGGCGCGATACGGGCAGGCGTCATTTGGGCGTGAGCCGAGCAATGCGGCGAGGGCAAGTGCAGGCGGTGAAATCGCGCCTGCCTTCGTCGGACTCGTAGTGTGGGCCGCTTCGCTCCGGGATTACACCGGAAAAACCGATCAAGGCAGCACTGTCATGTCGACCGACGTCTTGGAGGAATACTGTCCTTCAACACGCGCGGATCGTTCCGAGGCTCGGTCAACATGGTCGGGATGCCGGGCCAGCAACCGCGTCGCCCCTTGCACAGCATCGTCTTGCCGCCATCCTCGCCGCTGACGCGGTCTGCTTTTCCCGCGAGTTGATGGACCACGCGACCGTCCTAATGTAGCGTGCAAACTTGGTACCGCCTGCAATGCTTTCCGTCGGTACGCATGAGGAGCGCGGAGCGGCGGTATTGATCCGGACCACGATCAATTGGAGGCATTTGATATGCCTACAGATCCGAACCTCAGGCTTTACGCGCTGTTCAAAGCCACTGAGGAGTTGCGAACGCTCTACGCTCAGGAGTCGAACTCCGCCGATTTGGCCACGTTCACTCAAAAGCTTCTGCTGGAGGCGCCCTACGACAGCTTTCCAACGGACGAACTGGAGGACTTGGTCAAGCCCGAGAACTTCAAGGTCGTCGCAACTCCTTCAAAGGACTGGAAGGCTGCCTTCGTCGGAGACGCGGAGCATCCGGATCTGGATGTGAACAAGCTCCCGGCTGAGCTTATGATCGTTTATACTTTTACTACCTCTCTCCTGTTGGAGCGATTCCTGAAAGTCGTGCACCACGGGCAACAGGAGGTTGACGATCCACCCATATCCGCAGCCGGGGTAGACATAGGGGTCGGCAGCGCCGACCATTGGTGCCCCGCCGCGAATGGTGTCGAAACGTTCGGCACTCGCGCCGACGCCAGGCGGACTGTGGCGGCCAACGAACTGCCCGGCAGTCTTCGTGGCCAGAGGGTCAACGTCGTCATCATCGACGAAGGACTGCACCAACCCTCCATTCCCGCGCAGAATTGGGGCGGCGGCTTCGACAATGTCACGCTTCCTGTTCCGGCCGGCAGCGCAAAGCGGACCTCGCATGGAATGATGATCGCACGCACCATCCTGGATCTGGCTCCAGATGCCGTGCTGTATGATCTCCCACTGATACCGGAGAGAATTACGCAAGAGTTCTTTTCAGGCCTGAGTCCTGCACATGTCATCTACGAGAAGCTTCTGGTCGAGATCGAGCAAAGGCGATTGATTCCGCAGTGGGAAGGCCCCTGGATACTGGTCAACGCGTGGGCGATATTCGATCGCAGCGTCGAACCATCGCTTGGCAATTATACCGAGAACATGAACACTTCCGGACATCCGCTGATCAATTTGGTAAGAAAAGCGGTCCAACAACTCCGTATCGATGTGATCTTTGCGGCCGGAAATTGCGGCGAGTTCTGCGCCAGCCGGCGCTGTGGCGGCGTGGACCGGGGGCCCGGCAGGAGCATCTGGGGGGCCAATGCGCTTCCCGGGGTGATCACCGCGGGCGCGGTGCTGGCCAACGAGATGTGGGCGGGCTATTCGTCCCAAGGCCCGGGGCCGGCCAAGAATGGCCTGGCGCGATTCAAGCCGGATTTGTGCGCACCCAGCAATTTCCGCGAGATCAACGATGCCGCGGTTACCAATTCCGGGACGTCGACGGCATGTGCCATGACGGCAGGGATCGTGGCGGCGCTGCGAAGCAAGGCATTCTGGCACCAGAAGTACGTGCACCCGTCAGTAATGCATCGCGCCCTGACTCGTAGCGCCCGCAAGACGCAGGGGCCCGGCTGGAACGGCAGGCTTGGACACGGCATTCTGGACGCCGGCGCGGCAATGGCCGAGCTTCCGTAAGGCACGCGCCGAAGGTGCGGACAGATATGCTTTGCCGGAGACGCCACTGCGGCGGATGCGCCCGGCTCCGCCGCGGCTTCGCACATTCGCGACAACGATGTTCGTCGATGCCGGAATGGAACTAATTCTTGAACTCAGCCCACTCCGCTTGCGCAGCGGCGAGCAGCCTGATCACCGTGGGACAGGTCTTGAAGAGTCTGAGCGCCTCGCCTGCGGCCATTTCGCCCGCAACGCTGTCCGACGGATAGTGCAAGCCCAGGACCTCCCGGTTGCGGGCAATCCGCTGGGCCACCCGTAACGTAATCTCTCGAGCGGACGGCGCGACGTTTGCTCCTGGTCCCACCGGACCGGCAATCTCGTACAGAAGATTCGCAAGCATGTAGGCCTCGGTGGCGTGTCCGCTCGGAAAGGACGCATGGCCCGGCACGGAGATCGGCGGCATCAGCTCCGGCCAGAGTTGCCACGGCCGCGGCCGCTGGAAGCGATTCTTGTAGTACATCGCGACGAACTGAGCGACGCGAAGCGCGCCCTGCTCCAGATACACGGTGTTGGGATGCGTGGCCTTGCTGAACGACAATGCGCCGCGAAAGTGACGGCTGATGCTGTCGGCCTGGGTCAGCGCCTCCGCCATCACCCCGGGCCGGAACTCGATCATGTCGATCAGGTTTTTCCTTTCCGTTGTCACTTCCGCAGGCGTGTAGGCGTAGGTAAGCGTCGCATCCAGGAGCGTTTGCTGCGCGTTCGTTGGGGGCGCCCACCTCTCGACGAACTCGGTCAAGAGAACAATGGAAAAGTGATAGGTGCTCCAGGCGCGCGGCGGGAGGGTAATGGTCGGATTGATGGCGCCGCCGGTGGCAGCGGTAACTGGTGTGAAGTGCTTGTTGAGGTTCTGCTGCCAGTCCGCGGGTATGGTGCCGTCTGGCGGCTCCTTGTTTGCCGGCGGCCATTTGTTGCCGCGATACCAGGTCTCGCCGGCGGCAGGCTTGAGCGACGGCGAGCTGCCGATCGGACGCATGATTCTCGAGCGTGCACTGACTGTCCGGAACACACCCGCACCATCTGCACCATCTGCGCCATCTGCGCCATCTGCGCCATCTGCGCCATCCGCGCCGTCAGCTCCGCCGGCACCATCAGTAAGTCCGAATGCCTTGACCATGATTAGCCTCCCTCTGCTGTAAAACGGCGGCCGGTCCGTTATGGCGGCAGCCCGGCTTTGTGAAGATGCTCCAGATACAGCGACCGCATCGCGGCCTCGCGGAATGGCAGTAGCGTGCGTTCATAGTCGGTCAGGTTGAAGGAGGGCTCGAGCACGAGCAGACGACTCGCGATATCGGCAGCCTCGGCCTGTTGACCGAGCGCTCCCAGGGCGGCCGCCAGGATTCTAAGATTTGCAGTGTAGGCCGGCCGCTCGCTGAGCGACCGGCGACCCGCTCTTATCGCCGCCTCGTAGTCGCCGTTGGAGTAGTGGGCCATGCCCAGAAACATGTAGAAGGCGAAAAGGCCCTGATCGAACGGCGACAACCGCAACGCCTGCTCGGCATGGCGCACCGCTTCTGCTGCGCGCCCGACATAGCTCAACGTGCCGCTCGACAGCAACCAGGCGATGGCGCTGTTCGGGCACGCAGACAGGGCACGTTCGAAATAGCCAAGAGCCACGTCGTAATCGTGAAACAGGAACGACCTCACATGTCCGTAGGTCGCCAATGCGAGCGCGTTCTGGGCATCGAGTTCGATCGCCTTTGCTGCCAGTTTCGCCGCCGCCTCCGCGTCGCCGCGCAGATCCGCCGACCAGCTCTGACCGATCAGCAAGCTACGCCAGCGCGCCGCCCAGGCAACCGGCATTGCGAAATTTCTGTCCTCCGACATCGCGCGCTCCAGATGATCGTGCGCGCGCATGAAAGTGGCCTTCTCCAGGCTATTGATGCAGTCCAGCGCCTGCAGGGTAGAGTCGTACGCGGTGAAATTCTCTGGTCGCTTTCGCAGCGCGCGATTCAGTTCGGCTGATCGTACGTGTGGTGCGATACCGGCAACCACGCGTGCAACGATATGATCCTGCATCTCGAACAGATCGTCCGGTGTTCCCTCGGCCGCATCTCCCCAGAGGCTCACGTCTGATTCGGCATCGTAAAGCTGCGCCGCCACGCGCACGCGCCTGGCCGTTCGCCGCACATTGCCGCTCAAGACATAGCGCACGCCCAGGGCCCGGCCGACGGCGCGGCGATCGTGCTGGCGCTGGCTCAACGCCAATGAAGATCCGCGCGCGATCACCATCAGTTCATGCAGACTGGCCAGGGAAACGGTGATGTCCTCGACGATGCCTTCGGCGAAATAAGCTTCGGCGGGATCGCCTCCCAGGTTTTGCAATGGCAGCACCGCGATAGACGGCAGTGTGGCTGCGCGTCGAAATTGACGTACCAGCGGCATGTCCGTTGGATCGAGTGCATAAGCTCCCACCGGATCGGGAATGTTCTTCAGGTAGATCAGTCCGAGGTCGCGTGTCGGCCAATCAAGGCTATCCCTGACGAGGTCGAACACTGCCTGCGACAGCACGATGCCGCCGGGCTCGGCGTGTTCCTGCAACCGGGCTGCAATATTGACTCCCGGGCCGTAGATGTCATCGGGAGTGATGAATACCTCGTCGATATGAATTGCGATCCGCGCTGCGATCGGATCGCCCGCAGCCTGGCGTCCTGTGTTCATCTTTTGAAGCGATCCCTGCACATCGCGGGCCCACGCGACCGCCTCACGAGCACTCCCGAACTCGGCCAGCACGCCATCGCCCGTGGACTTCACGATCCGGCCGTGGTGCCTTTCTGCGCCAGGGCGAATGGTCTCGTGCAAGACACGCATCCACTCCTGATGTGTGCGCGTGGCGTTCTCAGCCATCAGGGTCGTGTAGCCGACAATGTCGAGAAAAGAGATCGCGCTAAGCCGCCGTCCCGTCGCCTCAACGGCGTGGCCATTCCCCAGACTTCCAGATGGATCAGGCTCTTGCACAACTATTAACCTTGGAAAGGGGTTTGCTGCGCCGCGCTGCGCAAACCATATCGTCATCCTCCCTCGGTACACAAGCGTTCGCCAGTTGGCGAAGGCATCCGCCAACGCCGATGATGGCAGGTCACGTCATTGACCTCGACCATGACTTTGCTGATCGCGGTGACAATATACAGCGGGATCTACGCTCGGCGGGGAGTTCGGCCTCCGCCGTTCGATTGCGAGTTAGATCGCAAGAGCCGCGGGCAGGCGGACCTGATTACCGATTACCGCTTGTCGATATTGGTCAGGATCGAATTAGGTTTGTCAAAAAGATGCTGAGCAACTCGCCAAATCTCAAGAACAAGGTTCGGCCAATTGCCTCTGGGCGTCGCCACTCCGCCGCCTGCGGCACCCAAAGCTCAGAAGTCGATCGCAGCGCCGGCAGCAATACGAGCCTGCTAGAAAACATACGCACGTAGACGGCTCACGACATGAACTGATGCCGACTGCCAGTCTCCCCGGTCCTGAAGGAGGACGTCATGGAGAATCCCACCAACAAGAAAAACCCGGAACGGGATCGCGATCCGCTCACCAAAGTGACCGAGGAAGAGCAGCGAAAGCATGCGATGGCAGAGCAGGCGGCGCAGGAAGCGCCCGCCATCGCCAGCGACGAGATCCTCATCAGGACGAATGGCGCGATAAGAGCAGGCGTCATTTGGGCGTGAGCCGAGCATGCGGCGAGGGTAGGTGCAGGCAGCCAAGTCGCGCCTGCCTTTGGTGGACTCGTAGTGTGGGCCGCTTCGCTTCTGCTTCGGTGGCACAATCTGCACCTTCTACAAGCGCTTGATCACATGAGACGTCATGGCCGGGTCAAGCCAGGACAAGCCCGGGCATGACGCGCCACTGAGTCGTCGCCGAATACCGGTTTTCCGAAAAGGGTTGTCCCCGGACTTGATCCGGGATCATCCTCCAAACAGAGGATAGAGCGTGATGGCGTTTCGACGCTATTACGCCCCTAATGTCATAGTGGCGCGGCCACCTTCCTTGCACTATCATTTTGGACCGGAATGCCCCGCAGTTGCCTTGTGGCAAGGAGATCAAGCGAAGAATTTCAGGTTTTGCCGCACTTCAAATCATCGATCCGTCGACCGTTCATCAGGAGATGCAAGATGAGTGCAGAAGCAACTACCGCAGAGATCCAGTCTGTCATGGACTGGTACGAGAAATTCCACGCCAGCAATCTTGATGGGGTCGTAGCGCCCTTCACAGACAATGCCATATTGACCATTGGTGCGGCCGAGTCGGAAAGTTATCTGCCCTATGGCGGCCGTTTTGTCGGCAAAGCTCAAATCAAACGTTACTACGCGGGACGTTTCATGCGGCCCGAAGGCAACCCCACGCAAGTCATTCGTCCGCTCTGTGGCCTTAAGCCGTTTATGCAGCAATTCGGCCGGTGGATCCTTGTCGGAGGAACGATCAAGGACACGCAGGTCGGTGGCAAGGTTGTTTACGAGGGCAAGTATCTGCATGTGTGGAGCGTGAACCCCGAGGACGGAAAGTTTGCATCAATGAGCATGTTTTTCGATCCCGCCCACGTTGCCAATAATTGAGCGGTAGTCCGTTGTGAGGCGCGTTTGGCGGTCTGTTGGACATGCGGGTCTGAGTACGACCCTCTCCACGGAGGGTGCCAACGCTGCGCGCCGGGACTGGAACGCAGGTGTCAATGGTGCGGAGACGCCGTCCAGGCGAAGGATGCTTTTTGCAGCAGGTGCGGCCACAAGCTCTCCACTGGGGGATTTGAGGACGGCAATGCCCTCATTCCACCCGCGACACCGAACGAGGCGCCCACCGAATTAGGTCGCGGCCTCGGCGCGTCCGGTGAGCGCAAGCAGGTCACCGTGCTGTTCGCCGACGTCGTCGAATCGACCGCAATGATTCGCGACCTGGATCTGGAGCAGTCCGCCGAGATTCTTGATCCCGTCGTCCGGGGAATGGCCAGGGCCGTGAAAGGTCACGGCGGGCTCATCGCCGGCCTGATGGGCGACGGGTTGAAGGGGATTTTTGGCGCGCCGATCGCACATGCCGACCATGCCGAACGCGCGTGCGTGGCGGCACTGGAGATTCGGGAGCTGAGCGGAGGAGGGCGACCTCAGGTCCGCATTGGGCTCAACTCCGGCGAAGTCGTCATGCGCGCGTTGGAGCTTGGCGCCGATGGCGACTACGACGCCATGGGACTGCCTGTTCACATTGCCTCGCGTCTTCAGCAGCTCGCTCAGCCCGGCGGCATCTGCCTGTCGGCCACAACGGCGCATCTGGTCAGGAATCGTTTTCACGTCCGACGCCTGGGGTTCGCGACCCCCAAGGGCATCATCCAGCCGATCGAGATGTTCGAGCTCATCCGTCGGCGTCATCCGCGCAGCCGCTGGGAGAGCAGGGAGAATGGCGGCCTGACGCAGTTTGTCGGGCGCGACGAACAGCTCAGACTGATGCAGGAGAAACTTGACCGGGCCGCGGCCGGAAGAGGCCAGGTCATTACGATTGCCGGCGAAGCCGGTGTCGGAAAGTCGAGGCTCGTGTACGAGCTCCTGCGCCAGAACGGATTGCGCGGCTGGACCGTTTTGACGGCTACGGCGAACGCCGACGATTCGCGTTCGGGCTTTCGGCCGTTTGCGGGGATGCTTCGGACATGGCTCGGCATCAATCCCACGGACAGTCCGTCGCGCGTGCAGGCGGAGCTGCGCGAGCACCTGCTGGAGCTCGGCGGCATGGGACCGGAGGGGCGGAGCGGCCTTTCGGCCCTGCTGGACATTCCGGTTGAAGACAATCTGCCGTCCGACGGCGCGCCTGATCTCCGAAACCGGATCATGCACGGGGTTCTCGAGCTGGTGCGGCAATGCGCGCGGCCTCACCCGACCTTGCTCGTCTTCGAAGACATTCACTGGCTGGACAAGGACAGCCTGGATCTGCTGGGCATGCTCGAGGCGAGTGTGCCTGGAATGCCGATGGCATTGATCGTCACCTCTCGTCCCGGGTCGCAGCTTTTCGCCACCGATCGGTTGGCGTCGACCATCATCTCGCTGTCACGGCTATCGGCGACCGATGCCCGGAACATTCTGGATGCCAGGCTTGGCGACGATGTTTCGCTGGCGGCGATCAAGGAACATGTGCTCTCGCGCTCGCAAGGGATCCCGCTCTTCCTGGAAGAGATGGCCCGGTCGCTCACCGAAGATGGCACCGTCGTGCAGCGCGCGGGCCGATACCAGGCGGTCGGCGACAGCAAACCATTCACTGTCCCCGAGAGCGTACACGGAATTCTGGCCGAAAGAATCGATCGGCTGTCGCCGCGGCGCAAGGAAATCGTGCAGTTCGCGTGTGTCGTCGGCCGGGAGATCCCGGTTCGGCTTCTCTGTCGCCTCATGCGGTGTCTCGATGGCGACCTCGATGCCGACCTGAACGCCCTGGCCGAGGGAGGGCTGGTGCAGCGCCTGGGCGGAGGCCCGGAACCGCGACTGGCGTTCAACCATGTGCTGACACAGGAGGTCGCGTATGCGGGGCTGCTGCAGCAGCGCCGCAGGTACATCCACGGCGAGATCGTCGCAGCTTTTGAATCGTTGTACGCCGATCGTCTTGACGAACACGTGGAGACGCTGGCGCACCACGCCATGCAGGCCAGGCTATGGGTCAAGGCTGCGGAATATATGGGACGCGCCGCGCGCAAATCGATCGAACGGTCTGCCCACGCCCAGGCCGTCGAATTCCTGCGGGAAGCACTCAAGGCCCTGTCGTCCTCCGACGGACATGTGCGCGAGAAGGAGCAGTCCGAGCTGGAGCTTCGTCTCCTGCTGCGCGTGGCGTTCAACGCCATTGGCAATTATCGCGAGCGGCTTGAGAATCTCGACCGGGCGCAAGTGCTCGCCGAACGTATCGGCCGAAAAGCATTGCTGCCGACGATCATGGTCTCCCGCGCCAGCGTCATGCTTCAGCTTGGAAGTGTCGATGACGCAGTCGCCCTCTGCGCCAAAGCGCGCCGGGATGCGACCCGTCGGAGAGACAATGAGACCCGCGTCATCGCCGGATACATGCTGAGCCGCAGCTGCTTCTACAAGGGAGAGTTTCGACAATCGGTGGACTTCGCGCAGAAGGCGATCGAGCTTGTCCATGCAGACCCTGCGAAGCCCCGGCACGGCGGTGGGTTCGGAAGCTCGGAGGTGATGCTCCGGACCCAGATGGCGCAAACGCAAGCCTGTCTTGGCAGCTTCGCCGATGCGGCCACAAACAGTGAAGCCGCAATGGCGCTGGCTGAGCGCCTCGCCAGGGATTTCGATATTGGCCTGGCAAGCTACGGGTTCGGAATGGTCCATCTCTATACTGGCGATCTGGAGCAGTCGGTCGCAGTTTTGGAGCGGGGGTTGCGCGCCGTCGAGACGGGCCATCCGGCGCAATCGATTTTCGCCATCATCGGCGGCTTGCTGAGCTACGCCTATCTGCGTGCGGGTGCGAAGAATGAAGCGCTCGCGCTGTGTCGGCGTGTCCTCGCCTATGACGAGGAATCCCATCATCATGCGAACTGGTCGCGTCTTTACGGCGCCATGATCTTTCGCGAGACAGGGCAGGCGGCCGATGCGTTGCCGCTCGCGAAACGCGCGTCCCAGGTGGCCCGACAGTCCGGCTACGTCGTTCAGACGGTGTGGAGCGACCTCCTGCTCGCCCAGCTTCACCAGGCAAAGGCCCCTTCACGGGCGCGCAGCCACCTGACCAGCGCCGCGCGCGTCAGCGAAGCCATCCAGCTGCGGCCGTGCCTGGTGCGATGCCTCATCCAGAGCGGCGACCTCTACCGCCAGGAAAAGCAGCCCCGCCGCGCCCACGAGGCTACCGATCGCGCCGAGAAGCTGGCCCGTACCCTGCGGATGGTGATCTAGCGTCATTCCGCGGCGTCGGCCGTAGTCTCCCAGTCGTGACGCAGCGCGGGCGTCGATGTGAGGATCAGCCGCATCAGGTCAGCCTGACGGCACGCTCCGGTCTTCTCGAAAAGACGCTTCAGATGCGTTTTGGCGGTCGATGTCGATATCCCCAATCGATCGGCGCAGGTCTGCAGTCGGTGTCCATTCGCGAACTCGACCGCGAAGGCCGCTTCCGCGCGCGTCAGGCCGAGGCCAGCGAGGTCGCCAGGCTGGGTCACAGGCAGCTGTTTCGGGTCGGTCACGAACAGGATCGCACGCACACTCCAGTCCGCAGAAGTTCGAGGAACGCTCGCCAACGTGCAGAGCAGCGGCGGATCGCCCACCCTGCACGACGCCGTGGCGTGCGCACCCGCGCTAGCGAAGGATGCAATCGCTCGACGGACTCCCTCGATCGGATCCGTCCGGTGCAAGGTCGCCTTGTGTGAAAGCGGAAGCCGTCCCTCGTCAATCAGCGCCCGCGCCGCCCTGTTCGCAAAGATCGGCCTGACGTCCGCGTCGACCATGACGACGCCATAGCTCAGCCAGTCGAGGGCGCGAGCGATGAGCTCGCTAAAGACAGGCGCGTTGTCTTGCAGCACCTGTCCGGCCAGCAGGCCGGCACCAGGCGCACGTTCCCCACGATGTACATACGGCATCTGCGGCTCCTCTTTCGGGATTCGCCCTGGACCCCATTTTTGCCTGCACGTTCCGCAGGCGCCGCGAGGGTAGGGCGGCCCAAAGGCTGTCGACGGTGTGGCCAATCAGCGTTTCGATGACCGCAGGGTGTCATTATTGCTGATGGAGACCTGTTCCCCAGGTAACAGCCCCCCATCACGAGCCGTTGAGCGCTCTTCCCGTCGGGCGCCCGAGCGCTCACCGGAAAACGCGCGCTCAGTCCCCAAACGGGGCACTCGGCCTGTCACCGACCTCATTATCCCCGCCCAACCCCCTTCATAAACCGACCCAATCCGTGTATCGCAACGCGCAATACCTCCCGCCCGATTCCTAAAGAATTTCCGCATGATCGGCCGCCCCAAGCTCGTCCTCGCCTCCGGCTCACCGCGCCGTCTGGCCCTGCTCAACCAGGCCGGCATCGAGCCCGATGCGCTGCGGCCTGCCGACGTCGATGAGACGCCGAAAAAGGGCGAATTGCCGCGCGCCTGCGCCACGCGGCTGGCGCGCGCGAAGGCCGAGACGGCGCTGCGCGGCGTGCGGCTCGACGATGAGCTGCGCGGCGCCTACATCCTCGCCGCCGACACGGTGGTCGCGGTCGGCCGGCGCATCCTGCCGAAGGCGGAACTGGTCAACGAAGCGGAGCAGTGCCTGCGCCTTCTGTCCGGCCGCAATCACCGCGTCTACACCGGCATCTGCATCGTCACGCCGAAGGAAGGCTTTCGCCAGCGGCTGATCGAGACGCGGGTGCGCTTCAAGCGGCTCGCCGAGGATGACATCCAAGGCTACATCGGCTCCGGCGAATGGCGCGGCAAGGCGGGCGGCTACGGCGTGCAGGGCATCGCCGGCTCGTTCGTGGTGAAGATCGTCGGCTCCTACTCCAATGTCGTCGGCCTGCCGCTTTACGAAAGCATGACGCTGCTCGGCGGCGAAGGCTTTCCGATCCGCTTCGGCTGGCTGACCACGAGCGGCATGTGATGCGCCCGCCACGCGCAAAGCGCGCTGGCGTGCCGGCAAAGCCGCGCCCGAAAAAATGCCCGATCTGCGGCAAGCCCGCGAGCGAAGCCGCGCGCCCGTTCTGCTCGGAAGGATGCAAAAGCATCGACCTGAACCGCTGGCTGTCAGGTACCTACACGATCCCCGTCTCCACCGACGAGGATGAAGACGGAAAATCGTCGGACGAGTAGGACCGGTCCGGACCGTGGCGTCAGGGGCTCTCAAGGCCGTTTTTGCCCCTCTGTCGCATTGATTTTTGCCCGCCGGCTTTGCACAGTCGGGTCCAAAGCCCCGAAAGAAAGCGGGCCAAAAACAAAGGGGGCCAAGTGGGAAAACGCCCTGAGTATCGAGGAGGAGTTTCAAGTTGAACCGCCGAAAATTCCTGCAAATCACCGCGGCTTCGCTCGCGGCTCCCGCAGTGCTGTCGGAGCGCGCGTTGGCCGAAGCCTGGCCCACCAAGCAGGTGCGCGTCGTCGTCGGCTTTGAGCCGGGCGGCGCCACCGACGTGATCGGGCGCACCATCGCCCAGCGGCTGAAAGAGATGTGGGGTCAGCCGGTGGAGGTCGAGAACAAGCCCGGCGCCGGCGGCAACGTCGCAGCCGAAGCGGTCGCAAAAGCGGATCCGGACGGCACCACGCTGTTCGTCGCGAGCCCGGGTCTCGCCACCAACAAATTCCTCTATCCGCAGCTCGGCTTCGATCCGGTGAAGGATTTTGCGCCGGTGTCGCTTCTGGTGGTGCAGCCGAACATCATGGCGGTGCCGGTGAGCTCGCCCGCCAAGACGGTGAAGGAGTTCATCGAGTACGCCAAGGCCAATCCGGGCCAGATCGATTTCGCCTCCTCGGGCGACGGCACGACGCCGCATCTGTGCGGCGAGTTGTTCAAGCGCATCACCGGCATCCAGATGCGGCATGTGCCATTCAAGGGCTCGGCGCCGGCGATGCAGGAATTCCTGCCCGGCCGCATCGACGTGATGTTCGACAACGTCACCTCGATCCTGCCGCATGTGATGGCCGGTGGTGCGCGCGGGCTCGCCGTGACCACGGCAAAGCGCATCCCCGCCGCGCCGAGCCTGCCGACGCTGATCGAGGCCGGCGTGCCGGGCTTCGACGTCTCGTCATGGTTCGCCCTCTTCGCGCCGGCGAATACGCCCGAGAGTGTCATCGCCAAGATCAACAAGGACACGGTCGCTGCGCTCGCCCACGACTCGGTCAAGCCGAAGCTGCTCGCCCTCGGCAGCGAGATCGTCGGCTCCACACCACAACAACTCGCCGCCCATCTGCAATCGGAGATGGACAAGTGGGGCCCCGTGATCACCGACGCGGGGATCAAGTTAGCGAACTAGTTCGCAAATGGCGCCAAAAAAACAAAAACCGGCGCGCCCGGCGTAGCCCGCAGGGCGAAGCCGGGGCTGAAAATCACACAAAGGGAAACGTTCATGCTCAATCGGCGTCATGTTCTCGCTCTCGGTGCCGGCGCGCTGGCCGCGCCTGCCGTCATCACGAACGCCTTCGGCCAGGCGTGGCCGAGCCGCGCCGTGCGCATCATCGTGCCGTTCGCGCCGGCGGGCGCCACCGACATCACCGCGCGACTGCTCGCCAACCGCCTGCAGGAGGTGTGGGGCCAGCCGGTGGTGGTGGAGAACAAGCCCGGCGCCGGTGGCAATGTCGGCGCCGACCTCGCGGCGAAGAGCGAGCCGGACGGCTACACCATCTTCATCGTCGGCCCGGGCCAGGCGACCAACAAGTTCCTCTACCCGTCGCTCACCTACGATCCGGTCAACGACTTCCAGCCGGTGTCGCTCCTGCTCACGCAACCGAACATGATGTGCGTGCCGAATTCGTCGTCGGCGAAAACGGTCAAGGACTTCATCGACCACTGCAAGGCCAACCCCGGCAAGGTCACCTACGCTTCGTCCGGCAACGGCACGACGCTGCATTTGAGCGCCGAGCTGTTCAAGAAGATGGCGGGTGTGGAGATGCAGCACATTCCCTATCGCGGTTCCGGACCGCTGATGAACGATCTCATTCCCGGCCGCGTCGACGTGGTGTTCGACAATGCGCCGTCGATCTCGCCGCATGTGAAAGGCGGCGCGGTGCGCGCGCTGGGCGTGACGACGCTGAAGCGCATCGCCATCGCGCCGGAGCTGCCGACCATCGACGAGTCCGGCGTCAAGGGTTTCGACGTGTTCTCGTGGTTCGCGTTCTTCTACCAGGCGAAGGTGTCGAAGGACATCGCCACCAAGCTGCACGCCGACACGGTCGCCGCGCTGAAGCACGACTCGGTCCGCCCGCGCCTGCTCGAACTCGGCGCCGAGCCCGTCGGCTCGTCACCGGCCGAGCTCGCAAAGCACCTGCAGTCCGAAATGGCCAAGTGGGGCCCGGTGATCGCCGACGCCCGCATCAAAATCGAGAATTGAGCCGCGCAAAGCGCGGCTCACCCCGCGTAGCCGCAGGCGAAGCGGGGTAGGGGGATGGACTGTCGGGTGCAGAATTTCCCCTGTTCCCCCAACCCCTTGCCCGCCGCGCCGGCTCCGGCAAGAAGCGCACAGCCCCGGCTTGCCAGCGCCTCTCGTGCCCCCTATAAACCGGCGCTCTCTCCTTCCCCTGCGTAGCCCATTGGGCGGAGCAGGGACCCCAATGCCCGGGTAGCTCAGTTGGTAGAGCATGCGACTGAAAATCGCAGTGTCGGTGGTTCGATTCCGCCCCCGGGCACCACGCTTCACTTCCAGCTACGCGTGGCGCCGCCCCATGTATGAAGCCGGGCCGCGCCCGATGTAGCTCGCAGAGCGAAGATCATCACAAGTTCCAATCGTCGTCGACACGCGCGCGCATACGATCGCCACGCGCGCGACAACATCGCTTGCGGTTGCCAGCGGCCGTATGCCGTCGGATACTCTCATCATTGATCGAAGTGGGCCGCCCGTGTCGGAAAGTCTTCCCGTCAAGAGCGATACAGAGACCCGGCCCGCGGTTCCCGAGGTCGAGTTTGCGTTGGTGCTCTCGCGGCTGATTGAATCGGCGCAAAGCGATCCCATTCAGCTCCGCAGCTCGATCTATCAGATTGCCCGCATCAAACTGCAGGAGCAGATTGCGTCGGAGAGTCCTGCGGAGGCTCAGCGCCTGCTTCAAGCCCTTGAAACCGCGATCACCGGCGTCGAGGAGTTCTCGCAAAGACAGGCCGTCTCGCCGCTGGCCGCGCTGCCGCACGGGGAATCGGCACGGAGTAGCGCAAGGCCCAGTCTGCAGCGGCCAGAGCCGAAGCTCGCAACCATCGACCACGACGCAGGCAAGGATGAGAAAGATCGGCGAGGCGCCTTCGCCGGCTTCGGTCGCCTGTCGTTCGTTGCCAAGTCGATCGGGCTGCTCGCGGCGACCGCCGCCATCGCTTATTTTGCAGTCGAGCAGCGCCGCCACTTCGCGGGAACGGCAGGCGAGAAGGAGATCAGCCAGCCTGCGCAGGCGAAAGGCACTGTGCCGTTCGGCGACAAGTGGGGGGCGATCGGCACGCCGGAGCCTGCTGCGGCAAAGGACGGCACCGCGCCGCGGCAACTGCTGCCGGATCATTTTGGCGTATTCGCCGTCAGTGCCAACCGCCTGCATGAGCTCGAGCAGTTGCCGGGGCGCGCACCGGATCTGCGTGTGGCGATCTCGGCCGCAATTGCCCAGCCGGCAAAGACCACGATCGCGGATGGACAGGTCAGGTTCATCGTCTATCGCCGCGATTCTGCTACCAGCGCAGCGGAACGCGCGGAAGTGCGCGTGATGGCAAGGCTCGCGTCAGCGAAATCCATGCCACCGCAAGAGGGCGATAGCTGGGTGATGCGCAATATCACGCATCCTCTTCGCGCGGCACCGATCAAGGATGCCGCCGATATGTATGAGTTGCGCAGCGACGATCCTGAGCTCGTGCTGACAGCTGGCCGCTATGCTCTGGTGATCAAGGGTGCCGCCTACGATTTCGCCGTTGACGGCGTCGTCACCGACCCGAAGCAATGTCTCGAGCGCTTCCAGGCGTCGAACGGCGTCTTCTACGTCGAATGCCGCAAGCCATAGCTCGAGATAGTCTTGAAGAGGTCCGCTTGCATCTCCAGATCAGGTCTCAACGATGCTGATGGAGGATTTCCATGCGGCGCCTCGGATGCCTCAGCTTGCTGGGAGTATTGCTGGTCGCAGGTTCCGCGCAGGCTCAGATGTATTCTGACCCCCCGCGCCGAAACGCTGTGCAGACCAAACCCGTGCAGACCCATGGCTCGAAATCCCCGCGAAACGCGGTGTCGACCCGTCCCAGCAACTCGCCGTTCACGAACCCGATCTTTCAGCCGCTGCCGCCGGCCGTTTCGGTCAATCCGGCACAGAACTCGAACCAGAGCACGGTACCGTTGCAGGGCGTCAGGTAGCGGGCGTTACGACAGGATCAGCGACGGTCGCCAAAGCACAGAATCCCTCCAATCTGGCGCGGACAGCCACCTTCGAGTATTCTGCAAGTGATTTGCAGCCGGCCGATGGGGCGCCTGAATGATTATGCAATTATTTCGCCGTCAGTCGTCGGGTGAGTTCCGCACGCGTTCGCCCGACCGCGATCGTCAGACGGATCTCGCGACACTGGGTGGTGTCGGCAAGGCGATCGACGACGCGTTGACAACGCTGCAAACAGAATCGGAAGGCCTGAGCCGGAGGTTGAACGATGCCCGTGAACGGGCGTCGCTCGCGGCCGGCAACGAATATGATGAGTATCTGACACGCGAGCCGTCGAAGCTCACCGGTCTGCGACGGTATGAAGACGAGATGCGGCAGGCGACGTCGCGCTTGAAGGTGCTGGATGAGGATATCGCCCACCTTCGTTTCGTGCGGGCGACCTTCTATACGCGCTTCAGCAAACTGGAGACGGCGGAGAAGTCGTAGAACTTGACGCGCTCTAGAGCATGATCCGGAAAAGTGGACACCGGTTTTCCGAAAAGATCATGCTCCAAACAAGAGGATAGAGCGTGATGGCGATTCGAAGAAGCGCTATCGCGCTCTAGAATCCCGGAAGGCTCCCTACCAGCCATCCGAGAAACGCAAGCCAGCCGAGCATCGCAAGACCGATGCAGGCGACGAAGCCGAACTTGAATGCCTTCAGCGCGAGACCTGAGTCGTCTTCTGTCGCGGCAATTTCGGAGTCAGTTGTCGCCGCTTTCGCTTCCGCCACGAGCACTTCCTCGACACCAGTCAGACAAAAGCGAATCGCCTTCCGACGCGCTCGCTGCAATAGCGTCCAGGTTGAAGGCTTTTTGCGGGCGCGGCGATTGCTGGCGATGCTTGTGCTAGCTAGCTGTCGCCGACGTTACCCAGTGTCGATCGATTAGCGAGCTGGATAGACCGTTTGATAGCGCGGGAACGATCGCACCGGTCCCCAGTAGTAGCGCGGTTCGTCACGCTGACGCGGATCGAAGTACGGTCCGTAAGTCATCGCAAGTTGCTTGTGGCGAACCCGAGTGACCACCAATTTCCCGCAGCGCGCGACGCACTCAGCGGGTGAAACAACGGCCGCAGCTTTTCGGAGGACTGGAAGCTCGGCCGCTCCAGCTGAGCCGGAAAAAGCGGCAGCTGCAGCAAGAAACGCCAACGCAAGGGAAGTTGATCTTCGGCTCATGTTCGGTGCCCCAACTGTTGCCGACAGTTTTATCGCCATTTGCAGCGATGGCAATACGGATTTCGCTATCGGCGCGACGCCGCGAGGCGCGCAGCGAATGCAGGATTGCTGGCAGCAGCCGCACGAGCAAGAAATGCCTTCCCCGGCTCGGTCGCGCGTTGGTAGCTATCGACGAGGCCGTTGGCCAGATCCGGTCGCTTCAGCAGGATCGCCCTGACGTCTCCCTCGGCCAGAACTTCCAGCATGGGGTCGGACAAGGCCTTCGTCGTCATGGCTACGTCCAGCCGGCCGGGCATAAGCGCGAAATTGCCCGGCGCCGTCAGGTAAGACATCTTGAGCACATCGGCGATCCGTTGATCGGTGGCACGAAGCGACGCAGCCAATCGTCCCTGGACCACCCAGAGCTCGGAATCGGTCGGAGACCACGCCAGCACGGAAGACACCGCAGCTTGTGCCTTCTCGATCTCCGCCTTCGGTTTCGGTGAGGCGGACTGGAGCCTCAGCTCGGAGACATTGGCAAGCGCCTGCTCCCGCGCCGGTGCCGGTTTGACCGCCATGACCAGTGCGCCGAGGGAGCCGAGGCCTCCCATGAGGCCGATCACCGCAAGAACAATCCGTAGTCTTGATGCTGTCATCGGTTATCAAAGCGCTTCGTTTGTAATGGGACGTCTAGATGACCAGCAGATGATCGCCCTGGATCGAGAGCAAACTCAATACACCGGTTGCATAGGCGCCGGTATCGATATTGATCCGGTTCGGGCGAATATCCGCGGTCGCGACCGGCGAATGGCCGTGGACGACATACTTGCCGAAGTCGTCATTGCTTTGCAGAAACTCCTCCCTGATCCAGCAGAGGTCCTGTTCCTCCTGGGCATCGAGCGGCACGCCAGGTCTCACGCCGGCGTGGACAAAGAAGAAGTCCCCGCAAGTGTATGAGGTCTGCAACTGCTGAAAGAAGCGGCGGTGCAGATCGGGAATCCGGCGCCCGAGCTCTTTGATCAATTCGGCCTGCTCTGCGCCATCGGGCTTCAGGGCCGGCTGCAACCCGTAGGAGACGAGGGTCTGCAAGCCGCCATATTGTCGCCAGTCGTCGAGCGCCGTCGGATTGCCGAGCACCTCGAGCAGCATGAGCTCGTGATTGCCTTTGAGGAAGATGCATTCGTAGCGGCGGGCCCGGTCGATCAGCAGGTCGATAGTCTCGCGGGAGTCGGGGCCGCGGTCGATGTAATCGCCGAGAAAAACATGAAGCGGGCGAACCGGCCGGCTGGTTAAGAGATCGCGGTCGATCATGGTAAAGACTTGCTGAAGCAAGTCGGCCCTGCCGTGAATGTCGGTCACGGCGTAGACGCGAACGCCGTCGGGAACTCGAGGTTTGAGGCGCGCCTTCCGTGCAGATGAAACTCCAAACATATGGCGAAAGCGCTCCTCGATCCGGGCAGTAGCTATGGCGGCGATCAGTGAAGCAATCAGTGACGATATGAGTTAACCGAATCTATCGTCGCGTCCACGGCATTGAATTAAAGCTTAGTTCCGTCCCGACCGGGTTTTCAAGCCGCCGTGCAGGTGCCGGGCCGAGCCTGATCCGCTCGAACGGTATGACGGGCCAATCTCAGCCGATCTGGCTGGTCGGTTCCCAGCTTAGTGACTGTAACGACTATGCAGGTGGCGCGATCTGATCAAGCGACCGATCGCCGCGGCATCTGCTGTTGAGCGAGGTCATCATCCCGTCGGGTGAGAATCCGCAACGTCTGATGCGATCGGCGCCCGGTGTTCCGTTTCAACTGCCTGCCGTACGGCCCGTCGCCTGAGCCAGCGCCAGGCCGACGATGACTGCGGTCAGGAGGCCAACCGCGGGATTCAGCAGACTTGCATCAAAATAGCTCTGGTACGTGAGACCGATCAGGCATCCCGCGCCGGCGGCCGCGTAGAAAGAGTCCCGGCCGCGCCGCATCGCCGCACCGATCAGGATGCTTGCAAGCACGAGCGCGCAAAGGGTCAGGGCCGCTGGAGCCGAAGGTCCCCATTCGATGGTGAGCTTGATTGCGAGCGACGGCGCAGACGTCTGGAGTGGCTGATCGAGCTTCTCGTAAACGGGGAGGAGCGCACCGTAGGTGCCTGCGCCACTACCGAACCAGGTTGCATCCTTCATCGTCCGTTCGGCTACTGAGATGGCCTCTTCCGATTCCATCGAAGCGAGGCCGATCAACGTCGATTCAGCGGACGCTAGTGCAGATCGCGCCAGCAGGACGATCGTTCCCGCCAGCGCGACGGTCGCCGTAACGATGGCCGCCGCAATGACGCGGTGTCCATCTCTCAGGGGCTCGAACCTGCTTACCAGGGCCACGGCCGCAACCGTCATCGCACCGAGCAACGCTGTGATCCACGCAGATGACGAAAGATGGACCATTGCTGTCAGGCAAATCGCAAGGGCCGCCATATTGAGGATCGTCAGTAATACGACCGATGTCCTGGCACCATCAGCGCTCGATCGCCGGGTTGGGCGACGTTCGATCAGGCGCTGGATGGCCGCCAGGCAGAGCACGCAGCCGAGCGCTGCTGCAGCCGCGGGCGCAGCGCCATGACGGGCGTCGATCATCATCATGTTCGGAAGGACACTCAGCGCAGTCCCCATGATCGCGATCACGATCGTAGCCAGCACGAGTGCGGCGAGACAAAACTCTGCGCGACGCCTGTCGGCAGTCGTCACCATGGCCGCCAGAACGACGATCAACCAGCCGCAATAGATGCCCAGCGCTCGAAGAGTATCGGCGACGTTCATCGTGACATGTCCGAAGGACAGGCCCGGCATGGCTGCGGCCGCGCTTGCCCAGATAGGGTTCGACAGGCTGAGCGGAAGCGGCAGCAGTTGAACGGCCATCCACGCGGCCGGGACCGCAAGCAACAGCTTCACCCGTCCGGCAGTCGTCGCCAGCCGCTCCAACTCGGCCGGCGTTATTCTCGACGCCCCAAGAAGGAGAGCCAGCGAGGAAATGAACGCAACGAAGGGCAGCTCGATCGATTCCCGCATCACGAGAAGGATCGGCGTCGTAGCGACCAGGGCAATGACAAGGCTGAAGGCGATCGACAATTCAAAAACTACCGTTCGGGTATAGCAATTCTTATGTTGAAACCGCTGCTGTGCGCAACTCCACGGATGCAGATCGCTCAACGGTGAGCGCCAGGCGCGAACAAGTGCCGATGCTGGCGCATGCAGGCGTGCGTCGCCGATGTCGACTTCACGTATCGCATGTCTTAAAGTACTGACGTCTCAGCATCAGTTCGCGATTGCGAGATAGAGATTGGTGATCGCCGATGAGGCGCTTTGCAATCGGGTCGTGTGTACTTTTGGCGCTTCTGCTGCCCATCACAGCAGTCGCCGAGGAGACGTCGCCCGATCCCGTCGCTTGGCGCGCTGAGATTGCGGCCGCACGAGCCCGGGCCGATCAACATCGCGCCATCCTTAAGGCGGAGCACGCGCGTAACAAGGCGCTGCGTGCGCTCGAGCCGCGCGAGCCGGATCACGCCGTGCGGGCGCGGATGGCGTCGGAGCGGGTCTTCAAGGACATGAGCCTGCAGCGCGGCGACATCGTCTCCACCATGGATGGGCTGTTTGTGTTCAACGGTGACGAGCACGGGGTGCGCAGCCGCTCGAGTTTTTCCCCTGCCGGCCCGCGTTCCTCGGGCGCGCGCTAATACATAAAGCGTCGCCCAGCGATCCCGGTGTGAAGGGCTTTCGGAAAGCGGCCTGAAAAGGCGGATTGGCCCCGCATCAGATCAGTGTCTGCGGATAGCATTTGTCCGCGTAAAGATGCATAATGGTGGTAGAGCAACGTCAACCAGAAACCGGCGGCAGCCGGCAAACAAGCGCTGGAGTGAAGCTGTTGAAACGAATGTTGCTCTTGGTCGGTCTCTGCCTGTCGTCGTTCGCGCATGCCCAGGCCTTTGCCCAAACTCAAGGCACCGGTGGCCCGTCCTACACCAGCGCCACCGGGCGAAGCCCGACCGCGCCTGGCGTTGCGACGTCGACCAACCCGCGCCCCGGCGCCGTGCCGAACCAGCCCAGCCAGCGGACTGGCGCGCGCACGATTCTCAATCCCTCCGCCTCCGAATTCGGTACCCCCATCCCCGGTGTGACGACAAGGTAATGCTTCCCAAGCAGTTGAGAACAACTGCTTGCACGTGCATAATGAACGCAAGACAGTTTCACTGCCGGACATTAACCCTTCGCCGCTTCATCATTCTTCCATCATTCATTTGGCCCCACGGCCAATCGATGCTAACCGCACCGGCGTGACATTCCCCCCTCGCACCCTGTTGCACCACGCCCTGAAAGCCGCCGCCTGGCTGGCCCTTGCCGGTATCGTCGCCACGACGCTCGGGCCGGTTGGCGCGCGCCCGCAGGTGTGGCTCGGTCATCCCGATCTCGACCGCTTCCTTGCGTATTTGGCGCTGTCGTTCATTTTCGCCTTGGCCTATCCGCAGCAGCGGCTCAAGGTCGCGTGTCTGGTGGTGCTCAGCGCGGTCGCGCTCGAGGCGTTCCAGCTGCTGACGCCGGACCGTCACGGCCACCTGACTGATCTGGGCATCAAGCTCGCAGGCGCTGTCATCGGTCTGCCGGCCGGCGCATGGACTCGAGGCCTGCTGGGCCAGGCCGCGCGCGGGCTCGAAGGCTGAACGCGCGCGTGCATATCGCGTGACGTTCGATCTCTGCTAAGCTGGAGGCACAAAAAATATTGGAGGACCGAACGTGCAGGACGATGGGGCTGACGGTGCCGCGGCAAGCAACGCCAACCAGGTCGGCGCGGATATTGCGATCCAGTTGATGCTGATGACCTTGTTCGCCTGCGTCGCATCGCTCACCGACAATGCCGATGCGTTCAAGCAAGACATCCGCGACAAGCTCAACGATGTGGTCGCCACCGTCCCGTTGCCGACCCTGCCGCCCGAGCTCGAAGACGAAGTTCGCGAAGCGGCCCAACGCGTTGTCACCACCGTCCTGACTGGCGCCGAGGCCATCGAATTTCCGCAGCGTTGACGCGACGGCTTGCCGCCGTGGCCGCGCTTCGCGCGACCCTGGCGGCTCGCAATGACACCGGGTTGATTGTAGACTTCGGCCATCATTGCCGGCCTTGGCGGTCGCAAATGCAACTTTCCCGCATCCGTCTCGTCCTGACACTCACCGTGCTGCTGGCGTGCGCGGCTTCGCCCGCGCACGCACAAACCATCTCCGGTCGCCCCACCGTCCTCGATGGCGAAACCCTGGAACTCCGCGGCCAGCGCCTCAAGCTCATTGCCGTCGACGCGCCGGACGACCACGTCTGCGAGGCGACCGACGACGCCCGCTGGCGTTGCGGCCCGCGCGCGGCCACCGCGCTCGCGGAGCTGCTCGAGGAAGCCATCGTCACCTGTACGTTGCGCGATCGCGATCTGCTCGGCCGTCCCATCGCCACCTGTTCGCTCGGTGCGATCGATCTCTCCCTCTGGCTCATCCGCAACGGTCTCGCCCGCGACGCAAATTCCGCGCCGAACGGCAAATACCGCCAGGCCCAGGACGAGGCGAAAGCGGCGCGGCGCGGAATTTGGGCCGAGCGGCGATAGCGCGGCAGCGTGATGGCGATTCGAAGAAGCGCTATCATCATCTCGTTCTCCACCGATTTCGCATCCAGCACCGTCACCGCGGCCTTCGACCGCGCAGGCGGTGTGTCGATCAGGTGCCTGGATGGTGACGACAGCGATGAAGTGCTGACGCTCAGGCGCGTCACATCGCGAAAGATGCAAATCGAAAACACTGCACACATGCGCGCACCTACTGTGGAACCGCGGCGTTGTCCAAAATGGTCACGATTAGGCCAACCACCCATCACACTCAGCAAATAGAAAAAGCATCGGACCTTACGGGGACGGTCCTCACCAACATTGTCGATCAGCACCCTGCGATGGAGTTTGTGGATGGCGCAGCCCAGTGCCCACGAGCAGTATTTGCTTGAACTGATCAATGCCGAACGCGGCCGGGTTGGTGCACAGGCGCTTGCCTTCGACGACGATCTCAACGAGGCCAGCGAGGGCCATAGCCAGTGGATGCTTGCAACAGACACGTTCTCGCACACAGGTTCGGGCGGGTCGAGCGCGGGCACGCGCATGACCAATGCGGGCTACTCGTTCACGGGCTCGTGGTCCTGGGGTGAGAACATCGCGTGGGCGACGACGCGCTCGCCTGTCGGGACGCAGGACGAAGTGCTGTTGCTGCACACCAACCTGATGAATTCGTCGGGCCACCGCGCCAACATTCTCAATGCCAATTATCGCGAAGTGGGACTCGGCTTCGAGGTCGGCGACTATGGCGGCCGCGAGGGTGCGTTCGTCACCGAGAATTTCGCGCGCTCCGGCTCCAGCGTGTTCCTCACCGGCGTCGCATTCGACGACATGGATGGCGACCGCTTCTACGATGTGGGCGAGGGTCTCGGAGGCCTGACGCTGACCGCGGTGAGCAACACCGGCGCGACCTTCACCACCACCACCTACGGTTCAGGTGGCTACGATCTCGTGCTGCCGCCGGCGGCCTACACGGTCACATTCTCCGGCGCGGGCATTCAAACCACCAGCGTGCAGACGACGGTCGGCGGCAACAACGTCAAGCTCGACCTGATCGATCCCGCCACAGGCTCCGGTGAGCCACCGCCACCTCCGCCGCCGTCACCTCCGTCGAACACCATCGTCGGCACGGCATCAGGCGAGAGTCTCAGCGGCACCACCGGCAAGGATACGATCCAGGGTCTCGGCGGTAACGACTACCTCTATGGCGGCGATGGCAACGACCGGCTCGAGGGGGGCACGGGGTGGGATTCCCTGTACGGCGGCAGGGGCGACGACACGCTGCTCGGTGGCGACGGCAACGACCTGCTCTATGGTGCGCTCGGCCGCGATATCCTGACCGGTAACTCGGGTCAGGACAGCTTCGTCTTCGAAAAGAATTTCGGCGCGTCCAACATCGACAGGATCACTGACTTTTCGGTCGCGGACGACACGATCCGGCTGGACAACGCCGTGTTCACGGCGTTCGGCTCGAACGGAACGATGTCCTCGTCGGCGTTCTATACCGGCGCCGCCGCCCACGATTCGACCGACCGGATCCTCTACAACAGCAGCACCGGCGCCCTGAGCTACGACCGTGACGGCACAGGCTCTGCCGCTGCGGTCCAGTTCGCAGAGCTCGCGCCCGGCCTGGCGCTGACGAGCCAGGATTTTTTCATCATCTGATTCTCTGCCCCTCTCCCACATAGGCGAGCGAAGCGACGCCGTTCTTCGAACGGCTATGGGGAGGGGTATGCCGTGCTCGTTGCGCACTCATCAGGACAAGGCCGGATCACTCCGGCCTCAGCCCGATTCCCTCCATGAACTTCACCCACAGCGGCGTCTGCTCGGTGAACAGCTTGGTCGCTTCCTCGTGTCCGATCGGCGGGTTCAGGAAGAACTGATTCATCGTCTCGTTAAGCTTCGGATCCTTGCCGCCGGCGACAATCGCGTCGGAGAGCTTTTTCACGATGTCCGCCGGTGTGCCTGCGGGCGCCGCAAAACACGTGAAGCCGCGCAAGTCGTAAAGCTCCGACTTCGCGCCCTGGTCCACCAGCGTCGGGACGTCCGGCAACGAACCGAGGCGCTGCAGGCCGGTGGCGCCGACAGGCTTGCCGCGGCCGCTCTGCAGCACGCCGAGCGACGCATTGTAGCTGCCGATCGCCGCATCCAGCGACTGGCCGCCAACGTCTGTCCACATCGGCGCCTCACCACGATAGTGCACCGGCTCGATGTTCAGCCCATACTGCTTGTTCAGTTCGACGATGATCATGTGCGCCGTGGAGCCCGCGGCATACGTGCCCATACTCACCTTGTCGGTCTTCTTGGCGTAGTCGACGAATTCCTTCAGGGTCTTCGCGCCGGTCTTCTCGCTCGCCACCATCACCAGTCCTACCTGGGTCAGCAGTCCAAGCATGACGAAGTCCTTGTCGGCGTCATAGGGCAGGTTCTTCACCGTCACGCGGTTCTGCACCATCGTCGTCGAGATCGTGCACATCAGCGTGTAGCCGTCGGCAGGCGCGCGCTTCACCTCGACCGCGCCGATGATGCCGCCAGCGCCGGCCTTGTTGTCGACCACCACCGGCTGCCCGAGCTGTCGCGAGAGGAACTCGCCATAGGTGCGGGCGATGATGTCGGTCTGCCCGCCGGCGGGATAGCCCACTACGATCTTGATCGGCTTGTTGGGATAGGCGGCCTGCGCCACGGCGCTGTCGCCCAGCACCGGCAACGCCGCTGCCGCAGCACTTGTTGCGATGAACTGCCGGCGGTCGAGCCTGCTCGTCATTGTTTGTCCTCCCGTTTTTATCTTTGCTGTGTTGTTCGCCACGCGCTGCCGGCCGTCAATGGGTCTTGATGTCCCAAATGCTCGCATTGCGGTAAGGTAACGGGTGCCGCCCGGTGGCCTAAGAAAATCATCACGACATTTGATCTAGGGGATTTTCAATGAACGATCAGCCGCAAAGGAAATCCATTCCCGTCAATGCCGCGCCCTTCGTGCATCGGCTGCCCGGCTTCGCGGCGCAGCTCAAGGGCAGCGGCAGCGTCCGCATCGTCGCCATCGGCTCTTCGTCCACGGCGGGCGTAGGCAACATCCTGCCTTATCCCGCCTGGCTGCAGACCCGCCTGAGGGAGCGCTTTCCCGGTCGCATGATCGACGTGCTCAATCGCGGCAAGGGCGGTGAAGAGGCGCCGGCCCAGTTCGCCCGCTTCAGGACCGATGTGCTGCCCGAGAAGCCCTGCCTCGTCGTCTGGCAGGTCGGCGCCAACGCGGTGCTGAACGACATGGATCTCGATGTCGTCGCCCGGGACATCGAGTGTGGTCTGGATATGTTGCGCGAAGAGGCCATCGACGCCGTGCTGATGGATCCGCAATACGCCCCGCCGATGGTCGCACCGGAACACAACGAATCCACCGAGCGCATGCTGGCGCTGATCACAGAGGTCGCCGCGCGGGCAAAAGTCAACGTTTTCCAGCGCTTCGCCATGATGCGCGCCTGGGAAACGCTGGAGAAAGTCTCCGTCGACCGCATGATCGACGAGGCCGACATCGACCACCGCCTCCACCACAGCGACTGGAGCACGCAACGTGTAGCCTGGGAGCTCGCGAAAGCCATCGCCGACGCGAGTGCGTAGGCGGGATACGTCGACGTCTTGTGTTCAGCGCCGGGGCGGCAGGCGCTTCATGGTGAGGCTTGAGCGCAATCGTACCAGCTCAGCCTGGACCTTATCGCGCAATTCGCCTTCAGGCAGGCGCTCAAGCGCGGTCTCGCACCACGTAATCTCCGATTCAATATTGTCATCTCTCTTATAGACGATCGGCTTCATGGACCCTCACCATGAGCGGTTTGGCGGCGCCCCGCGGGACGCGCTAACCAGCGATCGGATTCGCGGCAATTGTGCGGAAAAGTTTCATCCGTTCAGATGAGACGGTGAAAATTTTCGGTGCGCCCGAAAAACAAACTGTCAAAAAAACTTCGCATGCCGCCGAGAGGTTTTGCCTGCGCCAGAGCTGGCAGTGTGCAGTTTGTGCCACACGCTCTCTTCACTCTCCCCCCGGCGCCCGCTTGCGCCTTTGAGCCTTCGGCGGACAAGTCGCTTGCGGGGAGAGGAGAGGAGAGAATCCATCCCTAGTTCAGCCACCCCTTGTGCCGCACCCACAGATACGGCAGCACGGCCGAGACCACCATCAACCCCAGCGCCATCGGATAGCCATACGCCCACTCCAGCTCCGGCATCTGCTTGAAGTTCATGCCGTACACGGTCGAGACTAGCGTCGGCGGCAGCAGCACCACGGCGACGATCGAGAAGATCTTGATGATCTGGTTCTGCTGGTGGCCGATCAGCCCGAGCGTCGCATCGAGCAGGAACGCGGTTTTGCTGTTGAGATACGACGCGTGGTCGCTGAGCGCGGCGATATCCTGGGCGAGCGACCTCACCCACTCAGGCCCGGCCTTTGCCGGCGCCTCCGCCGTCCCCACCGACGTCGTGTGATAGGCCAGCAGGCGGCTGACGCTCACCAGGCTCTCGCGGATCATGGCGATCAGGTCGCCCTTGGCGCCGACCTGCTCGATGATGTCCTGAAAGTCGCGCTTCTTGCCGGCCTTGTCGCCGCCCTTGCGGCGAAACACTTCGCGCGACAGCAGCTCGAGATCGCGGCCGACACCTTCCAGCGCCTCCGCCATCCGCCCGATCAGCGCCTCCAGAAGACCAAGCAGGATGTGCTCGCCATTCGCGCACGGCACGGCGCCCGCCTTCTGCACCCGCGTCGCGTAGGCCCAGAACGGCTTTGGCTCCGCATAGCGCACGGTGACGAGCTGGTTGCCTTTCAGAATGAAGGTGATCGGCGTGGTGGAGGGCGCGTCGCCTTCCAGCTGCGTCACGCCGGTCATGGTCATGAATTCCGCGCCGCCCTCGTGGTAAAGCCGCGCCGAGATCTCCAGCTCCTGTGCCTCCTCCCGCGTCGGGATCGACAGATCGAGCAGGTGTTCGACATAGTGGTCCTCATGCCGCGTCGGATTGAGCAGATCGAGCCACACCACTCCTTCCGCCTCCGCAGCGTGCGAGTGCGCCGTCACCTCGAGATCGGTCGGCACGAGATGCGCCCCTTGTGGCCTGTAAACCCGCAGCATTTTTTCAGCTCCCTCACAGTCGAACGGCCAAAGTGAAACAATCCGATTGCGAAGGATAGATGACAATCGTCATGGGCGAGGGGCCACAGCGCGTAGCCCGGATGGAGCGAAGCGCAATCCGGGGCTGACTCAGTGGCAAGGATCCCGGATTTCGCGGCGCTCCATCCGGGCTACGGCTCGCAACGACGGGGAGCGATTAAGCCGTTCGCGCGCGCCTCGGCAACAGCGCCTTCACCGCCTTCCAGGCCGGTGCGAAGACGTAGCCAACCAGGGGGATCAGCGCGCCGCCGACGACGAGGCCGACGATGCCGGCGCCCGTTGCCTCGACGAGCCACTCGACGAAACCACCGATCATCGGCACCACATGCGCCGTCGCCACGGCCGCGCCGTGGATCGCGTGATGCAGCGCGCTGATATGGTAGCTGTCGAGCCCGTGCACGATGATGCCGCCGCCGACCCAGATCATCGCCGCGGTGCCGACGATGCTGAGGATCTTCAGGAGCACCGGCATGCCGAGCACGAGGGCACGGCCGATGCCGCGGCTTGCCATGCCGAACACCGACGGGCTTTGGCTCCCGGCGAGGTAGACGCCGGCGTCGTCCGCCTTCACGATCAGCGCGACCACGCCATAGACGGCGACAGTGATGCTGATGCCGACCACCGCCAGGATCAGCGTCTTGCTGATGAAGGTGCCTTCCGGGATCGACGCCAGCGCGATCGCCATGATCTCGGCCGAGAGGATGAAGTCGGTCTTGATCGCACTTGCGATCTTCTCGTCCTCGAGCGACTGCGGGTCGATCGCGACGCTCGAGAGCTCGGCCTCATGGGCATGCGCCGCATGCGGCACCAACGCCTCGAACACTTTCTCCGCGCCTTCGTAGCAGAGATAGGCGCCGCCGATCATCAGCAAGGGCGTGACGGCCGCGGGCAGGAAATAGCTCAGCGCCAGCGCCGCCGGCAGAAGGATGAAAATCTTGTTCTTCAACGAGCCAAGCGCGATCCTGGTGACGATCGGCACTTCGCGCGCCGCCGCAAAGCCCGTCACATAGCGCGGCGTCACCGCGGTGTCATCGATCACCACACCCGCGGCCTTCGCACCGGCCTTGGCCGCCTGGCTGGCGATGTCGTCGAGCGAGGCCGCAGCGACCTTGGCGATCGCAGCGATGTCATCGAGAAGCGCGATCAGTCCAATGCTCAACGGTCGTCCTCGTGCTTAGCCGCGCAACGTGCCTGCCCCCTCTCCCCGTCGGGGAGAGGGTTGGGGTGAGGGGCGCTGGGCCTCTCGATAGGCCGTAACCCCTCACCCGGATCGCTTGCGCGATCCGACCTCTCCCTATGGGAGAGGTGAAGAAGCCCATCACTCGCGTCGCTACTCCGCCGCCTGCGGCAGTGCGTCGGTCTCCTTGTTATAGTCGTACACCACGCGCCCATAGGGCAAGGTCAGGTCGGCGAGGAAGTGGTGCGCTCCGACAATTCGCCGCACCGGAAAGTCGGCGACCGGTGCATTGATGTGCGGAACCAGATGCAGTCGACCAGGGCCGATCCACGAGCCCTTGACGGTGATGTCGATGAGGTTGATCGCCACCAACTGGCAGATTTCCGCGCGCCCGTCGACGCCGGGAATGAGTTTCAAGTTGATTTGAGTTTTTGACAGTGTGGCGCGCGTCAGTTCGCCGTTTCCCGCCATCGACTCGTGCTTGTAGCCCATGGTGCCCATGGCGACCTGCTGGCCGGAATATTCCAGCGTGCCGATCAGCGTGTCCTTCACCACCTCGAGCTTCGGGTGCGCGTACTTCTTCGGAAAGCCCCAGATCTCGCGCCCCGCCGCGATCGGCGGATCGTCGTCGAGATACATCTGCGAGATGTAGTTGACTTCCTCGCCGTTGAGGCGGCAGGGCACGACGAGACCGGACTCGGTGTAACTGCCGAAACCAGACGAGTCCGGCATCTTGATCCACTCGTAATGCACCAGCGGCCGCTCGATCGGCTCCAGCGGCTCGGGCAGCTCCTCGCGGATCAGCTCGGGGTCAGTTTCGTAAGAGATGATGAGGTACTCGCGGTCGACAAACCGATACGGCCCCGCCGGATAGCAAGGCTGCGTGGCCGGCATCGACGAGAGTTTCAGAACATCATCCTTGCGCATGCGGGCTCCTAAGGAGGCGATCTTCCCTCTCCCCTCGTGGGAGAGGGTGGCGAAATCGAGCGAAGCGAGAATTGAGCCGGGTGAGGGGGCGCTTGCGACTGCACAAGAACCCCTCACCCGCCCTCGCTGCGCTCGGGCACCCTCTCCCACATAGGCGAGCGAAGCGACGCCGTTCTTCGAACGGCTAAGGGGAGAGGGAGAAGAGTCAATGCGCGGTCCAGCCGCCGTCGACCGGCAAGGTAATCCCGGTGATCGAGCGGGCGTCGTCGCTGCATAGAAATTTCACCGTCGCCGCGATCTCGTCGACGGTGACGAAGCGTTTGGTCGGCTGTGCGGCGAGCAGCACGTCCTCGATCACCTGCTGCTCGGTGATGCCGCGCGCCTTCGCCGTTTCCGGGATCTGCTTCTCGACCAGCGGCGTCAGCACATAGCCCGGGCACACCGCGTTGACGGTGATGCCGTGCTCGGCGGCTTCCAGCGCCGCGGTCTTGGTCAGCCCGGCGACGCCGTGCTTGGCGGCCACATAGGCCGACTTGAAGGGCGAGGCGACCAGCGCGTGCGCAGAGGCGACGTTGACGATGCGGCCCCAGGCGTTCTTCTTCATCGCCGGCAGCGCCAGCCGCGTGGTGTGAAACGCACTCGTGAGGTTGATGGCAAGGATCGCATCCCACTTCTGCGGCGGGAAATCCTCCATCGGCGCGACATACTGGATGCCGGCATTGTTGACGAGGATGTCGACCCGGCCGAACTCGCGCTCGGCGTCGGCAATCATGCCGGCGATCTGTTCGCCGTCCGACATGTCGGCGCCGCTGTACAGCACTTTGATGTTGTGACCGTTGGCGATCTCCGCGCGCAACGCGTCGATCTCGTTGCGATCGCCAAAGCCGTTCAGCATCACATTGGCGCCGCTGGCGGCAAGCCCACGCGCGATGCCGAGCCCGATGCCGCTGGTCGAGCCGGTGACGATGGCGGATTTTCCGGAAAGTGACGTCATGAAATGTCCCTGCGCTGCACAGCGATCTGTATGTGCGGTTTCTGACGCGCCTGTGACGCGAGGGGCGCGCTCTGCCCGCAATGAATCCGTCACATCGGCGTCATTGCCGGCCTGAATAAAAAACATGCATCAAAAGGAAGGGGCCAAACCATGGACGCACGGACGCCGGAAACGGATAGCCAAACCATCGCTGCGCGGCAGTGGCGGCCGGAGCGCTGCGACCGGGTGGCGCTGGTCCTGCAGGGCGGTGGCGCGCTCGGCGCCTACCAGGCCGGCGTGTACGAGGCGCTGCACGAGGCAGGGCTCGAACCGGACTGGCTGTGCGGCGTGTCGATCGGCGCCATCAACTCAGCCATCATCGCCGGCAATCCGGTCGAGCGGCGGCTGGAAAATCTGAGAGCTTTCTGGGATCGCGTCACCAGCCGGAAGGTCTGGCACTACACGCCGGACGGCGACATTTACCGCAAGGCGCGCAACATGACGTCGTCGATGATGACGACGGTGCTTGGCCAACCAGGCTTCTTCAAGCCCCATCAAGTCACGCCATGGTTCAGTCCCGCGGGAGCCGCGACCGCCACCAGCTACTACGACACCACGCCGCTGCGCGAGACGCTGCTGGAGCTTGTAGACTTCGACCTGATCAACGCCCGAAAAGTGCATTTCGCCGTCGGTGCGGTGAACGTGCTGACCGGCAACTTCCTCTATTTCGACAACGCCAAGGAATTCATCGAGCCGGAGCATGTGATGGCCAGCGGCGCGCTGCCGCCGGCGTTGCCGATGGTCCGCATCGGCACCGATCATTTCTGGGATGGCGGCATCGTCTCCAACACGCCGCTGCAGCATCTGCTCGATCAGGACGACCGGCTGAACTCGCTGGTGTTCCAGGTCGACCTGTTCAGCGCCAGAGGCACGCTGCCGCGCGACATCCAGGAGGTGATGGCCCGCCACAAGGACATCGTCTACTCCTCGCGCACCCGCTACAACACCACCGTTCATGCGCGCATGAACGAGCTGAAGACCAGTCTCTATAAAGCGCTGGCGAAGGTGCCGGAGGGGCAACTGTCCGACGAGGAGCGCAAGATGCGCGACCACCTCGCAGATTTGCCCGAGATCGCCATCCTGCAGCTGATCTACCAGCAGAAGGCCTATGAGGGGCACGCCAAGGACCACGAATTCTCGGCGACCTCGATGCGCGAGCACTGGCAGAGCGGGCTCGACGATACGCGGCGCACGTTGCGGCGAAGGGATTGGCTGACCATGCCGCCGCAGGGGGCGGGCGTCGTCATCTACGACGTTCATCGCGAACACGGTTGATGGGGAAACAGGGCGCAGCAGCCCATAGAGCGGACTTCGCCACCTGCTAGCCCAATGTAAAATTTAAGGATTTTTCGCGCAAGAAACTTATTTGCAACTAATTCGCAATTGCATTAGCGTAGTTCCTGACATTCGCTGGGGTTGGGGGTCTGGTGTCATCGCGTCTTTCCTTATGTTCGCTGCTGCTTGTCGCTTCTCTCGCGCCTTGCGCCAGCGCCGCTGCCGCTGATCGAAGCGTTCCGCTGAAAGCGCCGCCGGTAGCGGTGCCGGGTCGTTGCGCGAAGATCGAACTGCCACCGGGTGCGCTTGACGTGCCGGGCGGCGACATCTTCGGCTTCCTCAGTCCGACCGATCTCAACGATCCTTGCGCCTTCTACTACGCAGCTGAAATCACCGGCCGCGCAGGCAAGCGCGACGGGAGCTATGTCGCCGCGACGAAGAAGTCACAGTTCACCTACGTCTTTTCGCAGCAGTTCTCCGTCGCAGTATCGCCGTTTGTGAGCGCGTTCAGCTGGAAGGATGTCGCGGTCAACCGCGGCATCCTGCTCTTCACAGGAGATGGCGTTGACCGAAACAGCTTGAGTGTCACCGATTTCGACGGCGTATCCGCGGAAGCGAGCTGGCGACCGCTTCTGCGCTCTGCCAACCAGCCACTATCGATCACGCTGTCCACCGAGCCGCGCTGGTTCCGCCGCGGGCCAGTCACGGGCTACGGCGCCGACGGCAAGCAGATCGAGATGAAGTTGTTCGCCGATATTGCATTGAGCGAGAGCTGGTTTGCAGCCGCCAACATCGTCTATGGCCTCGGCACGGAGCGGCTGGACATTCCCAATGCGGAATTGCAGAAGGCGTCCGCGCTCGGCCTTCTCTCGGCGCTGACCTGGCAGCCTTACCGGAACGATGGTGCTACGGTGGAAGGCGTATTCCTAGGCGTGGAGGCGCGTTACATCGCAGGTTTCGCCGGGCTTGCACTCGACACCAAGGTCGCCGAGGCGCTGTTCGCCGGCCCGACCTTGGCGATCGGCTTCAAGGGCGGATCGATGCTGAACCTGGTCTGGTCACCGCAAGTCTGGGGCCGCGCCCAGCCCGCCAGCGCGCCGGGCTCGCTCGACCTCGACACTTTTGAGCGTCACCAGTTCCGGATCAAGTTTGCGACGCCGCTTTGAGCGTCGTCATAGCGAGGCCTGTAGCCCGGATTTCGCTTTCGCTCCATCCGGGCTACCAATCTCAACTCGAAAACTTGAAGCTCGCGTTCCAGTACTTCTTTACGTCCGTCGCGAGCGACGAGGGCAGCGGCACGTAGCCGAGATGGGCGGCGTCGGCCGCGCCGCGCTCGAGCGACCACTGCAGGAAGTTCAACGTTGCGCGTGAGCGAAGCGTGCCGCCGGACTTCTTCATCTGCGCGAACACGGTGACGACCACCGGATAGGCGGCTTCACCCGGTGCATCGACCAAGAGCTGATCGAAGTCCGATGCGCCGCTCCAGGTGGCGCTTGCGGCCGCGGCCTGGAAAGCGAGCGGCTCGGGCTTGATGAACTTGCCGGCCTTGTTCTGCAGGCTGGCGTAGGCGAGCTTCGCCTGCAGCGCCTGCGCGAACTCGATATAGCTGATCGAATTCGGCGTGCGCCTGACGGCTTGCGCGATACCGTCGTTGCCCTTAGCGCCCTCGCCGAGGGGCCACTTCACCATCAGGTCGGAACCGACCTTGTCCTTCCATTCCGCGCTCACCCTCGACAGATAGTTGGTGAAATTGAAGGTGGTGCCGGAGCCGTCGCTGCGGCGGACGACCGCGATCTTCGCGTCGGGCAGCTTGACGGTGGGATTGATCGCCTTGATCGCCGGATCGCTCCAGCTCGAAACCTTGCCGAGGAAGATGTCGGCCAGCAGGGGACCGGTGAACTTGATCTCGCCGGGCGTGACGCCGTCGAGATTGACGACGATGGCGACACCGCCGATCACGATCGGAAACTGGCCGAGGCCGAGCTTGGCGAGCTCGGCGGAATTCAGCGGCACGTCGGAGGCGCCGAAATCGACCGAGCCGTCGCGGACGCGCATGGTGCCAGCGAGCGAGCCGCTCGGCTCATAATCGACGGCCTTGCCGGTTGGCGGATCCTCGAGCCCGGAGTTGGCGACCGGATAGTCGCCGCCGCCGGCCTTCCAGCGCTGGTAGCCGTTCGCCCACTTGGCGATGATCGGGAACGCGAAGGTCGACCCCGCGCCGCTCACCGCGGCGTTTCCGGCGACCTCCTGCGCGCGCAGCGGCGTCGCCGACGTTGCGGCAAGAAGCATCGCGGCGATACCAAGTCCGGCCAAGAATCTCACGATACGTGCTCCTTCAGTTTGCTCATTCGAGCGATTGCCAATTGGATTAAGGACCGCAAATGACAGGTGCATGACGCTCACGCGCGGGGTGAAATTTGAAACTAGTCGTTGGCCGCGCCGACATATTTCTGCACGGTGTCCTTCCAGTCGGGGCGGTGCAGGACCTTCAAGAGGGCGCGGTTGATCGGCTCCTTCAACGCGCTGCCTTGCGGCAGTGCGATGGCGTAGTCGCGTACGGCCAGCGTATGCGGCAGGATCTGCAACTCGCGCCAGCCGTACTCCTTGACCATGTGGCCGAGGATGGCGCGCTCATGCACCAGCGCCTGCACGTCGCCGCGCTGCAGCGCCTTCGAGGCCTGGATCACGAAGGGATAGTTGCGCATGGTCAAGCCCAGCTGTGACGACCATTCCTCGCCAGCCGTGCCCGAAACGACCGCGACGCGGGCGCGCGGCAGGTCGCCCGGTCCAGTCACGCCGCTCTTCAGCTTGCTCACCACGAACGACGAGGCCAGCGTCGCGGAGAACAGCGAGATCAGGAAGATGCTTGCGAACATCCAGACCAGTGCCAGCGTGCGGCCGCGCCAGCTGATGGGCACCTTGTCGCCGTAGCCGGTCGACGTCATCGTCACCGCCGCCCACCAGATGCCGTCGCCGACACCCGGAAGAAAGCGCGGGTTGAAGTGTGAGCCCTGGCGTCGTTCGAGCAGCCAGATCAGCGTACCGACCAGCGCCAGCAATCCGAGCAACGCGGTGATGATGCCGAGTGTTCGCAAGGTCAGGAAATTCGCGACGCTTGCCAGCACGCCGCCATCCGGCTCGGTGCGAACCAGGATGCCGAGGCCGGCGGCGAAGTAGGGATGCGTGAAATCGAACTTCGTTTCGCCGTCATGGGTAACCGGGATCGCCGCCAGCGCAGCGTCGATCTCGCGCCGCTCCAGCGCGTCGAGCAGCCCAGCGGGATCGTAGTCGAACTCGCGAAGCTCGAGCGGCACCTTGAGCTCGGCCGCGACCTGCTTCCAGAGCTCGATGCTGAGGCCGTTCCACTGGCCATCGTCGCCGCGCAGCACGAATGGCGGAACGCGCATGGTGCCGACAACGATCTTGCCGGACTCGGTACCGGAAGGCGTCTGCGCAAGCGCCGGGCTCGCCGCGGCACAGAGGATGAGCGCAAGCAAGGCAGCGATGCCGGCGAGCGATCTCATTCGTCACCCTTGGCGATGCCGATGAAGCCGGCCTTGCGCACCAGCGCCTGACCCGTGGGGCTCAGGCAAAAGTCGACGAACGCGCTCGCCGTGTCGGTCGAGCGGCGCGGTCCGATCAGGTGCAGCGTCCGCGCCAGCGGATAGCGGCCGGAACGGACCTCGTCCGCGGAAGGTGTGGCCGGCTGCGGCTGCTCGTCGATGCGAAGCGCCAGCGGTTTGACGCTGTTGCGTGCGGTCCTGAGCGCGCCGAGGCTGGTGTAGCCGATGCCGCCCGGGCGTGCTGCAACCTCGGCAACGATCGCCTCGTTGGTTGGTAGCTGGGTCACGGACGCCGCATAGGTCGCCTCTTTGAGGACACGGTCGGTGAACAGCGATGCGGTGCCCGAACCGGTCGCGCGCGCAAACGCGGCGATCTCCGCATCGTCGCCGCCCACCTCGCGCCAGTTGCGGATTGTTCCTGAGAAGATGCCTCGCAGCTGCTCGAGGTCGAGCGCCGCGACCTTGCTGGCGCGGTTGACGATGATGGTGACGCCGTCGCGCGCGAGCTGATGCTCGACAAGCTCGATGCCTTTCGAAGCGGCATAGTCGCGCTCGCGCTGCGACAGGTCGCGCGACATCATGCCGATATCGGCGATGCCGTGCAGGATCGCCGCCACTCCGTCGCCGGAGCCGCCGCCCTTGACGATGACGTCGGCCTTCGGATTTTTGGTCATGAATTCTTCGGCGCAGGCGGCCACCAACGGCCGCATGGATTCCGAGCCGGTGACCTGCACGGAGCCGGTCGCGGCTGCCGTCTGCCCTTCGCGAAGAAGAAAGAAAAGCGCGGCCAGGCCGGCGAACGCAACGAGTGACGCAAAACCAATCAGGCGTGAAATAGATGAGGCCACCGCAGGGCCTCCTTCGAAAAAAAATCAGTGAAGTGACGAAGCTGGCGGACGCATCATGCGTCCGCCAGGATTGCTTTTCGTCGAGATCAGGCCGGCGCGACGGCGGGGTTGCCCGGACCTTCGAGCACTCTGCCTGTACGGGCTGCTTCCGCCGCCGGCAGCACGCGCGCGACGGAGCGGCGCTCTGCATCGATGCGGTCGATCAGGTAGAACGCGCGCTCGGCGCTGCCGAGGATCGCCAGGATCGCGCCGCGATCCTCAGCCGGCAGTTCCGAGCCGAGCTTCAGGACGCGTTCGCGCAGCGCCGTCAGCTTCGGCATGCGGTCGGCCATGTTGGTCGCGGCCTTCACGGACGCACTGTCCGCCGTAACCGTCTGCAGTGCGGCGGCAAGCTCGTCGATGACACCGTCGACGACCGCTTTGCCCGGGGCCGAGAAGGGATGCCGCTCGACGCGGCGAGCCACCTGATAGAGCGACTCACCGAGGCTTGCGGTGAAGTCTTCCTCCTCGATCAGGCTCGCCACCACGTTGGCGTGCGCGTAGGCCAGGTTCGCTGCGAACAATCCGGAAGTGTATTGCCGGATATCGCGGCTGAGCACGTCGATGGCGCCGGCATGCTCCTCGACATCGTCCGGGGCATTCTCCGCCCCGCGCGCGATATCCAGGAATTGTGCAGCCGCCTCGACGTAACGCTTGGTCTCGTTCTGGATTGCCGGCAGCGCCTGCGCCGGATCGCCCGCGAAGCGCGGATCGAGGAAGCGCGGCTGCGAGTAATCCTCCACGTCCTCCGACGTGGTATGGCCGACCCGCGACAGCACGCGCTCGAACACGCCGACGAACGGGAACAATAGCGCGGTGTTGAAGATGTTGAAGAAGGTCGAATAGAGGCCGACCGCGACCGGCACCAGCGGGAAGGTCTCCTTGCCGTTGACGATCACGGGGATGCTCGGATCGCCGCCGAAGTAGCCCATCACCCAGGTGAGCACCTGCATCGACGGGAAGAACAGCGGCAGCATCACGCAGACGCCGATGATGTTGAACGATATGTGCGCGTAAGCCGCGCGCTTGGCGTTCTTCGACAGGTTGAGCGAGGCCATCCACGAGGTGATGGTGGTGCCGAGATCGGCGCCGAGCGAGAACGCGACGGCCGTGGTCCAGTCCAGCACGCCGGCGGAGCCGAGCCCCATGACGATGCCGATGGTCGCCGACGAGGAGTGGATCATCGCCGTGATCAGCGCTGCGATCAGGACGCAGTAGATCAGGCTCATGAAGTTGTCGGCCTTCAGCGCCGCCAGCAGCGACATCACTTCAGGCATGTTGCGCAGCGGACGCAGGCCGCCGGTCATCAGGTTCAGCCCGTAGAAGATCAGCGCAAAGCCCATGCAGGCGAGGGCGATGTTGCGGACCTTGTCGCTCTTGGCGAACACGTAGACCAGCGCGAAGATGCCGGCGAGGATCAGGCCCAGCGGCCCGAGCGGCAAGGCAATCAGGCCGTTGCCCAGCGTGGTGCCGATGTTGGCGCCCATGATGACGCTGATGGCGGGGCGCAGGCCCATGACGCCGGCGTTGACGAGGCCGACCACCATGACGGTCATCGCCGTCGACGACTGGATGATGCCGGTGATGGCCGTGCCTGCAAGCACGCCCTTGACCGGTGTGCCGGCGATCTTCGCCAGCAGCGACCGCATCTTGTTGACGGCCAGCGACTGAATGCCGTTGCTCATGAATTCAAGGCCGAGCATGAAGATGCCCAGGCCGCCAATCACTGGTACCAAGATGTCCTTGAAGATGTCCGACTGCATACGCCTGCCCCATTTTTAGAATGGGCGAACCATAATCGGCGCATCATGACAGGCAGACGACGTTACCGCAGTGCAACGCGAGATCGGCAGAGCAAGTGTGGCTCGGCTGATGCAAGTTGAGGGCAGGGGAGAGCGTTCGTTCCGCCGCGAGGGCCGTCGTCGTCTTTAGACGGATTTTTAGGCTGCAACCGGTGCGTCGACGCGGTCGGACACCAGTGCGACGGCGTCGCGCAGCGTGTCGGCATCGGCGCCGCTCCTCACCGCGTGCTCGGCAAGATACCGGCGGAACGCGCGCGCGCCCGGCACCGCATGAAACGCGCCGACCAGATGCCGCGTCATCGCATGCAGCCGTGTGCCGCGCGCGAGTTCGCGCTCGACATAGGGGAGGAAATCGCCGATCGCATCCTTCATCGTGCGGCCGGACGCGTTGTCACCGTACAGCTCGCTGTCCGCATCAAGCAAGCACCACGGCTCCTGATAGGCGGCGCGGCCGAGCATCACGCCATCGAGGTGCCGCAGGTGCGTCTTGGCTTCAGCGATACTGCCGATGCCGCCGTTGATGATCACCGGCAGCTGCGGCATGTCCGCCTTGAGCCGATAGACCAGCTCGTAGTCGAGTGGCGGGATGTCGCGATTTTCCCTCGGCGACAGTCCCTTCAACCACGCTTTGCGCGCGTGCACGACCAGCGCGTCGGCGCCGGCGTCGGTGACCGCGCGTGCAAGAGTATAGAGCGCGACCTCCGGCTCCTGGTCGTCGATGCCGATCCGGCACTTCACCGTCACCGGAATTGCGACCGCGCGCTTCATCGCCGCGACGCAGTCGGCGACGAGCACAGGCTCCGCCATCAGGCACGCGCCGAAGCGTCCGTCCTGCACGCGGTCTGACGGGCAGCCGACATTCATGTTGATCTCGTCGTAGCCGAAGTCCTCGCCGATCTTCGCCGAGGTGGCGAGGTCGTCCGGCTCTGAGCCGCCAAGCTGCAGCGCCACCGGATGCTCGCTGTCGTCAAATCCAAGCAGCCGCTGCCGGTCGCCGTGGATGATCGCCCCGGTCGTCAGCATCTCCGTGTAAAGCAGCGCCCGGCGCGACAGGATGCGGTGGAACACCCGGCAGTGCCGGTCGGTCCAGTCCATCATCGGGGCCAGAGCAAATCTGCGGTCTAAGCCATTCATTTCACGTAACTTTTCGATTCCGGGGCTGTCCAACATCCTGCTGGGGCGACTGAAGAATAGCTCCGCAAATTATAGCCGGTAAA